>OGGS01000062.1_pt1 | contig 113207 bp, 98 predicted proteins | sample 1571281 | NCBI WGS metagenome assembly OGGS01 (sample SAMEA2582042, study PRJEB24529) | metagenome | biome: Human gut stool | place: China | collected 2011 | reverse complement strand
AAGAAAAAGTGGACGCACTCTCGCACGCCCACCCCTCTTTTATCAAGCGTCTACACGCCGATCAAAATGCAATATCTTCTGCGATCTGGTGCAGTTTTCCATCATACGGCTTTTCCATAGCCAGAGCTTCCTGAATGTCAAAGTCTACGATCTTGCCGCCCTGCATGCCGACAACACGGTTACCGATGCCCTGTTCCAGCAGTTCTACAGCATAGTAGCCCATTTCTGTTGCTGCTACACGGTCGCGGACTGTCGGAGAACCACCACGCTGTACGTGACCCAAAATGGTCGCACGGGATTCGATACCAGTCTTTTCCTGGATCAGCTTGCAGATTTCTTCGGAATGACCGATGTTTTCTGCAACAACGATAATGAAATTCTGCTTGCCTCTTGCCTTGAATTCCATCATCTTCTTCGCGATCTTGTCCAGATCATAGGGCTTTTCCGGAGGAGGGCTGTTTTTCTTTTCCTTTTCTCCGTATTTATGACTAAGAAAACCGGGATCTTCCCATTTGGTGGAGCCGTGTTCTTCTCCGTGCCGGTAATTCCTTTGATTACAGCATTTGTACAAAGCGACTGCGATGACAAGAATCAGTACCAAAACCAACGTCATTTTTAATGTCTTGCCGGAAAATGTGAAGTGCAAATTGCCGGCTTGCAGTTTTGTCAAAGCAACAAAAAACTGAAAGACATTGCCGTGCCAGTATGGCGATGTAAAAGCGGAAAACAGAAAAATCAGAATCAAGCCAAGTCCGCACAAAACGATTTGCAGCCAGAGCGGTTTTTGCTGTTTGGGCTTCTTCATGATGTGCCACCTCGTTTCCAGTACTCCCAGAATGATTTCTTTTCCGGAACGGACTGTAAGTACACCTGTAATTTTTCTTTTACCATTTCTTCTGCCAGAACGGCAGCCCGTTTTTCGGCAATCTCCTGAATTCGTTTTTCTTCTGCTTGCTTTTGCTGCTCTGCCTGTAGTGCCTCTTGTTCTGCCTGCTGTTTTCGTTCCATTTCCAGCTGTTTGATCTGCCCCTGGTAATATGCGTCGAGATCACGCAGCGGATGGATCGTCATACAGTGCATTGCCATGCGAATGGAATTGTCTGCAATTGCTGTATCTGTGATTCTTCGCAAACTGTCCTGCATGGCTTTCAGATTGATTCCTTCCGGCGAGATGCCATATTTTTTGCACAGCATGTATACCACCATATCTGTCGTTACAATGGCATCGATTCCGGTTTCTTTTTCCAGAAGTTTAGAAACCAGAATTGCTGCGATTGAACGGAATCTGGCACTATGATTGGATTTCAGATTGACGTACCATTGTTTTTCTGTGAGATCGTAGTATGCAACCCTATTTTTGCTTTCCTCCAGTTCAACCGGTTCTTGTCCCAGTGTCTGAATCAGGGCATGATATGCCTTTTCTGCGTTTGGCGGCAGTAAAGAACGCTGCTGGTCTGTTTGGCTGACATCGAATACGTACAGAATACTTTGACTTTTGAACAAGGCAAGAGTAATGGGACGAACGTCCGGCAGCAGATGTGTGCCACATCCCAGCCACTCCCGCTGGGTGCGAAATTCTGTAACTTCCTCTGGATCCTGCACCATGAGTAAGCAGATATTTTCCTTAGCGTACTCCGGAAACCGCAGAGCCATATCTAAAAATGGCACAATATTCTGTGATTTTACCAGCGTATACTGCACATTGGCGATGTGGATCGCTTCATCATACGATAACATTGCCATTGGATTCACCTCCTTTTTCGTGTAGCTCCTGATTATTGACTGTATGGTGCATGGGAATCACCTCCTTAACGTTTTGAAACAACTGTTAAAGTTCTGCGGCTTGGGAACGCTTTCGTCCGGCATCCGGAGAGCCTTCGGATAAATCGCCAAAGTTCAAAGCAGAATCCCAGTTTCTGTTTTGTTCTGCCAAAGCCGGATCGTCCGGAAATATTTTGTCCCAGTCGATACTGGGCGGCTCTAATGGCGTAGATGATTCTTCCGGTATATCTGATTCCAGTATGGGTGGAGCGGCAGTTCCTGCCGGTTCATCAAACATGGCAAGCACTTCTTCAAATTCCGGCGGAAGGGAATTGGTTTCCGGTTCTGGGTTGGCAGCCGCTTCTGGCTTTTCGGTACGCTGCTCTGCTTCTGTCGGTGCTGTTTGTACTGCTGCACCTTGCTTTTCCAGTTTCATCTGCTGAGAGATCCAGATCCAATCTTCTTGCAAAGATTGAATTTTGTCCGGAATGCTTTGCAGGCACTGTTCCGCCTGCGGCATTTCTGGAATCTCCAGCGGAAATTCCTTGCGAATTCCCATCTGGTAGGCAGCAGCCTGTGCGGCATACGCAGCCTTTTGACGAATGCCCAGATAAAATTCTGGCTGCTGTGCGTGTCGATACTGCTTGCTGTAGATGACGCATCATTGCAAAAGCAACATCGTCATAAGCTGCTCCTTTTGCAATGCAGAGTTGATTGTTTCGTGGGTCAAAACGCACCGGATTTTCCAAAGGAATCTCTGCACTTGGCTCCACAAAGACTGGCATCTTCCAGCCATTTTGCCGCATGAATCCGATTGCGGTGTTGACACAGATTTGCAGCATTTCCTCTGCACTGGCTTCCGGAATTTCTGTCGCATCCTCCAGATGGAATGGATGTTCTGCATCATTCCTTCGGTACTGTTCGCTCGGCTCTGTCTGATCTTCACGGAAAAGCGGAACCATTTCTTGCTGCTCCATGGTTCTGGTTCGACCGTGAAAGTTTTCCGGAGCATAAAGATGCAAACTGCTCTTTTCTCCATATCGGATTTTTCTGCCTGCCTGATTCCATTCTTCCATGGTTCTGGCTTGTCCGGCAGTTGGATTTTGCAGAGATGCCAGATACAGCAGCACACTGTTTTTCAAGTTCAGCTGGTATCTTGCGTAAAACTGCAAAAAGTTTTGCAGCTGTGATTTCTCTTGCAGGGCAAGAATGCCTTGCTGATATGCATTGCTTGGCGAAAATGCGGATTCCTGTTCCATGTTCTTTCACCTCACAATTCTGCGGCTCTGCCACGCTGTACCGGCTTTTTCAGATTTCGTTCCATCTGTTTTGTTAGTTCTGCCTGTACGCCAAAAATAGACGGCATGGACGGAGTGGGAGCCGATTCTTGTTTCTGCTGTGGAAACAGCGGCTTTTTTTCCTTGCTCTCCTCCGGTATAGGCGGTACTTCCAATTCCGGAACCGTCCACATGGGATCAGTACCAGAACGTTCTGCCGGAGAGGTTTCCTGTACCGGAGGTTCCGCTTTTTTTGCCGGCTCTGGTTCTCCGTCCTCTACCAGCAGTTCATGGGAGGACTGACCGGGAGCCAGATTCGTCTGCATTTGCTGATACATATCATGCTCTATCTGTGTCATACTGCTCTGTGGCGGCACTTGTGCCGGCATTGGATACGGTGGTGTATCAGTCGATACTGGCGATACGCCTGACTGCTGCGGCTGGGCATATGGCTGAGATTGTGTTTGCGTTTGTGCTTGTGTCTGGGACTGCTGCTGTTCATACGGATACATTGCTGCGGTCTGAGCACTGCACAGGGAACTGATCTGCAATCGTTCCATGATGCTCCGCACCAGAGGGGCGTCCTGCTGCCGAAAGAGAACGGAGGTCAGCCTCCTGAATTACAACACCCTCGGCAATCGGGTCTGAAAACGGAATACCGATTTCGATGATATCGGCACCGTTTTTGCTCATTTCAATAAGAAGCTTTTCTGTTGTTTCAAGATCGGGATCACCCGCTGTTACAAACGGGATGAACGCCTTGCCGTTTTGGAATGCAGATTTAATATCAGTCATGGAGATCCTCCCCTCTGTATCTTGCGATAGCCGCAACATCCTTGTCGCCTCTGCCCGAAAGGTTGACTACGATAATCTTGTCTTTGTCCATTGTCGGGGCAATTTTTATACAATGTGCAACTGCGTGTGCGCTTTCAATTGCAGGGATGATACCCTCTGTTCTTGAAAGATATTCAAATGCGTTTACAGCCTCTTCGTCTGTAACGGGAACATAGCTTGCTCTGCCCGTGTCGGCAAGATTTGCGTGTTCGGGACCGATACCGGGGTAGTCAAGACCTGCCGAAATTGAATATACGGGAGCAATCTGACCGTATTCGTTCTGACAGAAGTACGACTTCATACCGTGGAAGATGCCGAGTGTGCCTGTTGCAATTGTAGCGGCAGTCTTTGGAGTGTCTGCGCCGAGGCCTGCTGCCTCACAGCCGATAAGCTTTACATTTTCATCCTTGATAAACTCATAGAAAGCGCCCATTGCGTTGCTTCCGCCGCCTACGCAAGCCATAACAACATCGGGAAGTCTGCCTTCCTTTTCAAGCATCTGTGACTTGATTTCCTTACCGATTACACTCTGAAAATCACGGACAACAGTCGGGAACGGGTGCGGTCCCATTACCGAGCCGAGAACATAGTGTGTGTCGGAAACCCTGTTTGTCCATTCACGCATTGCCTCGTTTACGGCATCTTTAAGAGTCATCGTGCCTGTTTCAACGGCATTAACCTTTGCACCGAGAAGTTTCATTCTGTAAACATTGAGAGCCTGACGGATTGTGTCCTCTTTGCCCATAAAGATTTCACATTCAAGTCCTAAAAGTGCGGCTACGGTTGCCGTTGCAACACCGTGCTGACCTGCGCCTGTTTCGGCAATAACTCTTGTTTTGCCCATTCTCTTTGCAAGAAGGCACTGACCGAGGCAGTTATTGAGCTTGTGAGAGCCTGTGTGGTTCAAGTCCTCACGCTTGAGATAAATCTTTGCACCGCCGAGGTCTTTTGTCATTTTTTCGGCATAATAGAGAAGTGACGGTCTGCCTGCGTATTCACGCATAAGTGTGTCGAGTTCTGCAACAAACTCGGGATCGTCCTTGTACCTGTTGTATGCCTCTTCAAATTCATTAATTGCATTCATCAGCGTTTCGGGAACGAACTGTCCGCCGTGAATACCGAATTTTCCTTTTGTCATCTTGATTCCCCTTAATTACTTTTATATCATTGGTGTGCTTTGCACACTGCTTATAAATCAATTTTTTATTTTCTGCCCGACAATTCGTCAAGTGCGGATTTTTTGTCGGGATTTCTCATAAGGGTTTCACCTATGAGAACTGCGTTTACTCCTGCGTTTTCAAGCACCTTGATGTCATCCCGTGTTTTAATTCCGCTTTCGGCAACAAAAATAATGTTGTCGGGAACAAGCTCACGGAGCTTTGTACAGTTATTTATGTCCACCGTGAAGTCACGAAGATTTCGGTTGTTTACACCGATAACTCTTGCTTCTGCGGCAATTGCGGAATACACCTCATCGGCTGTGTGAGCCTCAACAAGAGCCGAAAGTCCGAGAGAGTCGCAAAGCTTAATCCATCTTCTGATTGTGTCCGTATCAAGAAGTGAGCAGATAAGCAGTACGGCTGACGCACCGATTGTCTTTGCCTCATAAATCTGATACTCACACACGGTAAAATCTTTTCTCAAAAGCGGAATACTTACATTCTTTGAAATCTTTTCAAGAAAAGCATTTTCGCCCTTGAACCACTTCGGTTCTGTCAGAACGGAAATTGCGCTTGCACCTGCATTTTCATAATCCTTGGCAATCTGAACATAGGGAAAATCCTCTGCGATAATTCCCTTTGACGGGGACGCTTTTTTGACCTCGCATATAAATGAAATTTCCTTGCCTGCAAGCGCCTTTTCAAACGGAAATTCATTGCCTGTTTCCATTGAAAGCGCTTTTTGCTTTATCACTTCAAGCGGAACTTGCTTTTCGATTTCTTCATATCTTACTCTGTTTGCGTCTGCAATTGTTTCAAGTATCATTGTGTCACCCTTATTCGTTGGAAGCCTTTGCAAATTCTTCAATCTTTGCATAAGCCTTGCCGCTGTCGATAATTTCGTTTGCAAGCTTTATGCCGTCCTGAATTGAATCTGCCTTGCCGCCTGTGCAAAGTCCAAGTGCGGCATTGAGAACAACGATATCACGCTTTGCGTCCTTAATTTCACCGCTGAGAATTTCTCTTGCAATCTCTGCGTTTTCTTTGCCGTCACCGCCTGCAAGGTCTTCGGGAGTGCAGAGTTTAAGACCGTAATCTTCGGGATTGAGAATGAATGTGTTGAACTTGCCGTTGTCAATCTCACACACCTTTGTTGTTGTTGTGAGAGTAACCTCGTCCATACCGTCCATACCGTAGAAAACATAGCCTTTCTTAACACCGAGGTTTGAAAAAACCTGTGCAATCGGCTCAACAAGTGCCTCCGAATACACACCTGTTACCTGAAGGTCTGCGCCTGCAGGGTTGGTGAGAGGGCCGAGAACATTGAAAATGTTTCTGATTCCGATTTCCTTACGGGCAGGACCTACATACTTCATTGATGAGTGATAGCCCTGTGCAAACATAAAGCAGATGCCTGCCTTGTTAAGAACCTCTTCGCTCTTTTCGGGAGAGATATTAATGTTGATTCCGAGCTGTTCAAGACAGTCTGCCGAACCGCTCTTGCTTGACATTGAACGGTTGCCGTGCTTTGCAACGGGGATTCCTGCGGCGGCAATTATAAATGCGGCTGTTGTTGAAATATTGAATGTGCCTGTGTCGTCACCGCCTGTGCCGACGATATCGAGTACATCACGGTTAGGCTTGATGTGGAGTGCTTTTTCTCTCATAACCTGTGCGCTTGCGGTAATTTCGTCAATTGTTTCACCCTTGATTCTCAAGGCTGTGAGATATGCCGCCATCTGCGACTGCGTTGCCGTGCCTGAGAACATTTCGTCCATAACCTGTGCCGCCTCATCAAAAGTGAGGTCATTGCCTGCAACCAACTTTTTTATTGCCTCTTTTATCATAAAGCTTCAATCCTTTCCGTGTTATTTGCAAAGTGTAATAAAATTCTTTATCATTTCCATGCCGTGTGAGGTGAGAATTGATTCGGGGTGGAACTGCAATCCGTAAAGCTCAAAATCCTTGTGCTTTACTCCCATAACCTCGCCGTCACGGTCTTCTGCAATTATCTCGAGTGTGTCGGGAATCGTATCTCTTTTCGCAATCAACGAATGATACCTTGCACCCTCAACAACCTTTGGAAGTCCGTTAAAAATTTTCTTGTCCGTGTCAACAATGATATCGCTCTTTTTGCCGTGCATAAGCTTTATTGCGTGGGCGATTGTTGCACCGTAAACCTCGCATATTGCCTGATGGCCGAGGCAGATACCGAGAATCGGAAACTGTCCTGCAAGCTCCTTTATAACCGCCTCGCATATTCCGGCATCTTTCGGATAACCGGGGCCGGGCGAAAGGATGATGTGGGAGGGAGCAAGCTTTTTGATTTCGTCAACTGTTATTTCATCGTTTCTTACAACCTTGATATCGGGATTTACGCTGCCGCAGAACTGTACAAGATTGTAGGTAAAGCTGTCATAGTTATCAATAAAAAGTATCATAAAGCATTTACCTCTCCTGCATTTTTAACTGCATTCATAACAGCAAGAGCCTTGTTGTAGGTTTCCTCGTATTCGCTTTCGGGAACGCTGTCGGCTACAATGCCTGCGCCTGCCTGAACATAAACCTTGTCATTTTTCTTGACCGCCATTCTGATAGCAATACAGGTGTCGAGGTTGCCGTTGAAATCAACATATCCGAGTGCTCCGCCGTATACACCTCGGGGAGTTCTTTCAAGCTCTTCAATGATTTCACAGGCTCTGATTTTCGGAGCACCCGAAAGTGTGCCGGCAGGGAGTAGTGATTCGATTGCATCAAAAGCGTCAAGTCCGTCCTTGAGCTTGCCCTCAACCTCACTGCAAATGTGCATTATCTTTGAATAGCGGAGAACCTCCTGATATTTTGTAACCTTAACCGAATTAAATTCGGAGATTTTTCCGATGTCGTTTCGTCCGAGGTCAACGAGCATATTATGCTCTGCAAGCTCCTTTTCATCGTGGATAAGCTCGTCTGCAAGGGCATTGTCCTCTGTATCTGTCTTGCCTCTCGGACGAGAACCTGCAATCGGGAATGTGTTAAGCACTCCGTTCTGAAGCTTTACAAGTGTTTCGGGAGAGGTGCTTATAATCTCGTCACCGTCAATTGACATATAAACCATATACGGTGACGGGTTTGTACTTCTCAGCACTCTGTATGCATTGATGAGAGAATTTTTGTAATCCGCCTCAAATCTTCTTGAAACAACACATTGGAAGATGTCGCCGTCAAAAATGTACTCCTTGGTTTTCTCAACCATTTTGCAGAATTCTTCTTTTGAATATGTGCTTGTAAATTCAACATTTTCGTCACTTTCAAGCCTTGGAAGAGGTTCGGGGGATGTGATTGTTGAAATTATCTCTGCAATATCCTTTTTGGCAAGTTCATACTGCGCCTTGGTGTCGTTTGTTTTCATATTAACAATGATAATGAGTTTTTCTTTAAGATGATCGTAGGCTATAATCTTGTCGAAAAGCATCATATCGAAATCGTTTGTATCTCCTCTTTTGAGCTTTAAAACAGGCTCTGCAACAGAAATCATTGCGTAACCGAAATAGCCGACAAGACCGCCTGTGAACGGCGGAATGTCTTTGAAATGCGGAGTTTTGTAATCGGCAAGATACTCACGGAGAGCGTCATACGGCTTTGCGGTTTTAACAACTCTTGCACCCTCGCCCGTAACCGTGAGAGTTCCGTTTTTGTACGAAAGCCTTGCCTTGGGGTTGAATCCGATGAATGAATACCTTGCCCACTTTTCACCGCCCTCGATACTTTCAAGAAGAAAGAATTTGTCGGATTTTCCTGCAATTTTTCTGAGCAGGTTAATCGGGGTAAATGCGTCAGCGTAGATTTCCTTGTAAATCGGAATAACGCTGTAATTGTCCTTGAGGTTTAAGACCTCATCGTAAGACGGTTTAATCATCGTACACCAACCTTTCTTTGGTAAAAGTTTTAAACATAAACAAAAAAGACCTTTGTCCCAACAAGGGACAAAAGTCTTGAAAAATCAACTTCTGCGGTACCACCCAAATTGACGATAAACGCCCGCTTTAACAGCATACTAACATATGCCTCTCACTTTAACGGTTGAGCTCCGTCGGAAACTACTTGCCAAAAGGCTTTCGGCCCGCCCTCACAAGTCCATTCGGCAAGTCCTCTGCTGTCAGCTTACACCAACCGCTGACTCTCTGAAAGCTTTGGAAAAACCTACTATTCTTGCTCACAGGTTTTTTCTTTATAGGACAATTATATGACTGTATTTTTGATTTGTCAACATTTTTTTGCGGTAAATCAAAAATTCTGTTTGAGAAACTCAACAATGTTTTCAAACTGCATTGAATGTGATGCCTTAACAAGCACAACATCTCCGCTTTTAATTGTTTTAAGAATTTCGGATTTTGCATCTTCGATTGTGTCAAACGCTTTGCCGTCTGCACCCTTTGCAAGCTCCTTTGCAAGCTCGCCTACGGTTATAACCGTACCGATGCCCTTTGATTTTGCATAAACACCCGTGTCAAAGTGGAGTTTCAACTCCTCACTTCCGAGCTCCTTCATATCGCCGAGGATTGCAACCTTTCTGCCGTCAAGGTTTGAAAGTGTGTCAAGAGATGCTCTGACGGATGTCGGATTTGCGTTGTAGCAATCGTCAATGATTTTGATTTTGCCTGTATTGATAACATTTGCACGGCTGCCTACTGTTTTGTATGAGGCAACGCCGTTTGCAATTTCTTCATCGTTAAGTCCGAGAAGCTTGCCTGCGGCAGCAGCCGCAAGAGCATTCGTCACCATATATGTGCCGATTGCGGGAATTTCAACATCAATATTATTATTGTCAAAACAGAGTGTTGCAAGAACCTTGCCGTCACCGCTGTTTTTTATATTCTTTGCGTAAAAATCGTTCTTTTCGTCAAGTCCGAAGAAAACAGGCTTTTTGCCGTTTACGGTCTTAACGGTTGAAAGCTTATCGTCATCGCCGTTGAGAATGAAATCTGCATTTTCACGGGCATTTTTGAACATTTCTGTTTTAGCCTTGAGAACACCGTCACGGTCGCCGAGATTTTCAAGATGGCATTCGCCTATGATTGTAAGCACGCAGATTGTGGGCTGAACCATTTCGGAAAGTCTTGTCATTTCACCGAAATCGGAAATACCCATTTCTATAACAGCCGCCTCGGTATCCTCGGGCATTGAAAGAAGTGTTAGCGGAACACCGAGCTCGTTATTGAGATTGCCTTGTGTTTTGTGGGTCTTGAACTTCTGTGAAAGAACGGCATAGAGCATTTCTTTTGTAGAGGTTTTTCCGACACTGCCCGAAATTCCGATAACAGGAATGTCGAATTTTTCTCTGTATGCCCTGCCGATTTTCTTAACGGCATCAAGTGTTGATGGAACGACAATGCAAGGCTTTGTCGCATTTTCGGGAGCTTTCTCGCACAATGCACACACAGCACCCTGTGCAAAGCATTTTTCGATAAAATCGTGACCGTCAACACGCTCTCCCTTTATGGCAAGAAACAGACTTTCGTTCTTCACCTGTCGGCTGTCACGCTCAACAGAGGTTATTTTTGTGTTTTTAAGCGATTCGTCGCCGACATATTCGCCGTTGCAAGCCTTTGCGATTTCGGCAAGAGTAAAGTCTTTCATACTAACCTCTTATTAAAAATCAGATTTTTCTTCGGGATATTTTGCAAGTGAGATTTCGATAATCTTCTCACACAAATCGGGGTAGCTTACGCCCTCTGCGGCAGCCTCCTGCGGAAGCAGACTGATCGGCGTCATACCGGGGAGTGTGTTTGCCTCAAGGCAGTATGTGAAACCGCCCTTGTCAAGAAGAAAGTCGATTCGTGCATAGCTTTCAAGGTGAAGTGCCTCGTAAGCCTCAACAGCCGCCTTGCGGAGCTTTTTATCGGTTTCTTCGTCGATATCTGCCGGACAGGTTTCAACTGTTGCGCCTGCCTGATATTTTGCGGCATAATCGTACATTCCCGACTTAGGAGCAATCTCAATCGGCGGAAGTGCCCTGCCGCCGATAAGACCGACGGAAAATTCTCTGCCTGTTACGAACTGCTCAACAACAATTTCGTCCTCATATTTGAGAGCCTCTTTAACAGCCTTTTTATACTGATCTGCATTCTCAACCTTTGAAACACCCACGCTTGAACCGCCCGAGCAGGGCTTAACGATGCACGGGAACATATTCCATGCAAGAGCGTCCTTTTCGTTCTTATAAAGTTCACCTGACGGAGTGTTGATATTCTTCTGCATAAACACGCTCTTTGTAAGACCTTTGTTCATTGCAAGCGCAGAACCGAGATATCCCGAACCTGTGTACTTGATGCCGAACAAATCAAGCGTTGCCTGCAGCTGACCGTTTTCACCCTCACCGCCGTGAAGTGCAAGAAAAGTTATGTCTGCCTCGGCACAAATTTCAATTACATTTCTGCCGATATAGCGCGATGTTTTGTCAAGACGCTTTTCCTTTGCCTCTTTGATATTTGTGATTGTATTTTCAACATCGTCACCGATTGAATTTCCGTCGGTAAAGCTGTAATTCTGCTTGAAAAGTGCGTCAATGTCGCAGATGTTTTCTTCATAGCCCATAAATACATCAAGCAAAACAACCTCGTGTCCCTTGCTTCTGAGAGCCTCGGCAACAAGTGTGCCTGATGAAATTGAAACCTCACGCTCTGTGCTCAGTCCGCCTGCAAGAACAACTATTCTCATATATATTTCTCCCTCTGAAATGTTTTGTTTCTATTTTTATTTCTTTATTCTCTTTAACTCTGTCAGTCTGTTACCTTTTTGAAACAAGACTGTAACCTATATTATAATATTTTATTTATCCGATTGCAAGCAAAAAAGCAAATTTGTAGAACAGGGTATCATCATACTGTTTTGCCGTTTAAAAATTGTATAATATTCAGATTTACGGCTTTCAACTCCTTGAAACGATATGTGAATAAATGTGTTGAAAATGTTAATAATTTGCTCCTGTTATTCACAATATACCGATATGCGGATAGTGTTATGCAAATTTGGATAGCTACATTCCGTGGATGAATAATTATAAATTTTAGTCCGTGTTTTTTCATAATGGGCGGTATTGTATAGAAAAGGGTTTGTGTTATACAATATTAATTGAAAAAGCAAACCAAAAAACCGACTTAAATAAGGATGTAAAAAATGCAATTATACAAAAATTTCTGTAAAGAAACTACCGACGAAAACGGAAAACTGACAAGCTTTGAACTTGTGTTTCCCGAAAACTATAATTTTGGCTATGATGTTGTTGACAAAATGGCAGAACTTGTGCCGAATGACACGGCAGTTGTGTGGACAAATCCCGAAAAAGAGGAAAAGATTTTCACATACTCCGACATCAGCAGACTGAGCAACAAGGCTGCAAATGTTTTCAGAAATCACGGCATTAAAAAGGGTGACAAGGTTCTTGTTATTCTGAAACGAAACTACGAATACTGGTATGTTGCCCCTGCACTCCACAAGCTTGGTGCGGTTATTATTCCCGCAACAAATCTTCTGACTCAAAGCGACATTTCGTATCGTGTTAACACGGCAGGGATAAAGGCAGCTGTCTGCACTCCCGATGAAACTACCGCCGAAGATATGCTTGCGGTTGCATCTCAGCCGAACACGCTTGAAACCGTTTTTGTTCCGAGAAGGCAGATTTTCGGTGCGGTTGATTTTACCGAAGAAGTTGAAAACGCTCCCGATACCCTTGAAAGAGTTGAAACAAAAGCAGAAGAGCCTATGGTAATTTACTTTACCTCAGGCACAACGGGCTATCCTAAGGCTGTTGAGCACAATCATATCTACACACTCGGACACATTATCACGGCAAAATACTGGCAATGTGTAAAAGACGGCGGACTTCACCTCACCGTTGCCGAAACAGGCTGGGCAAAAGCGTCATGGGGCAAAATCTACGGTCAATGGCTCTGCGGTTCAGCCGTTATGGTCTATGACTTTGACAAATTCTCTCCAGGCAAGCTGTTGCGCATAATGGAAAAGTACAAGGTTACAACCTTCTGCGCACCGCCGACAGTTTACAGATACTTCATTAAAAGGGGTATGAACAAGTACGACCTTTCTGCACTTTCTCACCTTACGACAGCAGGCGAGGCACTCAACAATGAAGTTTTTGAAGAGGTGTTTAAGCAGACGGGAATTGAACTTTGCGAGGGCTTCGGTCAGACCGAGTCGGTTCTTATGTTGGCAAATCTCAAGGGAAACAAGGCGATTGCAGGCTCAATGGGCAAGCCTACTCCGCTTTATGATGTACGAATTGTTGACGATGAATGCAACGAGGTTAAGCAGGGTGAAGTCGGCGAGGTTGTTGTATTCCCCCCAAAGGACAGAAAACAGCACGGAATTTTCATCACATATTATAACAACGAAAATCTTTATGAAAAGGTGTGGCGACACGGTGTATATCACACGGGCGACACAGCATATAAGGACGAGAACGGATATTTCTGGTATGTCGGCAGAGCCGATGACCTTATCAAAACAAGAGGCTTCAGAGTAGGTCCGTTTGAAGTTGAAAATGTTCTTATGCAATATCCGAATGTGCTTGAATGTGCGGTTATAGGTGTTCCGGACAAAGACAGAGGTCAGGCAATTAAGGCGATTGTCAAGATGACAGACGGCGCACCGCATGATAAGGAGCTTGAAAACAAAATCAAAACCTTCTGCAACAAGCGTATGGCAAGCTACAAGTGGATTCAGCACCTTGAAATTGTCGATGAATTCCCAAAAACAATCAGCGGAAAAATCAAGAGAACGGATTTAAGAGAAAATCACAAAGAATAAAATAAAGGCAATCTTACGGTAAAGTAGGATTGCCTTTATTAGAATAATATTGCAAATTTACAGATGCTGTGTAATATACAATCGGCACTTGAACATAAACAATATATTTGATATAATCACTTTGTAAGGAAACGGCGGCGGCTGTTTCGACACCTCTGGAAAGGAGGTGTATATTCCAATGGCAGAGATTACATATTTATTTGTACTTGCAATTGTTTTTGTGGCTTTTAATGAAGTCATTAAGAATATAAAGAAATAACCGCCCTGTGTTGCAGCACAAGACGGTTAAAATTTAAAATAACCTCTTAGCGAAACAGCTCAAGCCGTTTCCTTACTTATATATTAACATCAATTTTTAATTATGTCAATCTGTTTCGGTGTGTATTTTTACATACCGAATTTTTATTTTACAAAACACAAACTTCCGTCTTGAAAACAAACAATATATTTGTTAAAATAACTCTGTAAGGAAACGGCGGCGGCTGTTTCGACTCCCTTATACGAAAGGGGGTGTTTGCGTGGAATACATAATCTGTTTTACTTTGTTAGTAACTATTATAGTTTTATGCATAAAGAAATAACCGCCCTGTACTGCCATACAAGACGGTTATAAAAAATAATTAGTTTTGAATAGCGAAACAGCTAAAGCCGTTTCCTTACTTATATATTAACATCAATTTTTTAATATGTCAATCTGTTTCGGTGTGTATTTTTGCATACCGAATTTTTATTTTATACATCAAACATTTCAATTGAACGGTCGAGAATTCCACGCATATAAGCTATGGCGATTCCGTAGTTTGTGAACGGAACTCCGCTTTCAATCGAACGGTTCATTCGGCTGATTATCTCTCTTGAATTGAGCATACACGCACCGCAATGGATTGCAAGTGAAAATTCCAACAAATTATTTGGGAAGCCTTTGCCTGAGCTTGTCACGATTTCAAAATTTTTACCCGTGTAATTTTTCAGCAATCGGGGAAGTTTTACCGTGCCGATGTCATCGCATTGCCTGTGATGAGTGCAACCCTCGCTGATGAGAATTTTGTCACCGTCATTAAGCGACTCAATTGCCCTTGCACCGTTTACGGCAGTTTTCAGAAACCCCTTGTACCTCGCCATAAGAATTGAAAACGAGGTCAGTTTGATATCGTTCGGCACAATCCCCGAAACAGGCTTAAATACCTGACTGTCGGTTATGACGAGCTTTGGTTTTGTACCGAGATTTTTCAGAGTATCGGCAAGTTCGCTTTCACGCACACAAACAGGGATTGCTCCGCTGTCGAGCAAATCACGGATAACCTGCTGCTGCGGAAGAATTATTCTGCCCTTGGGGGCGGCGGAGTCAATCGGGATTACAAGCACAACAAAGTCATTTTTATTAACAAGGTCACCGCAAAGCCTTTTATCGGATTTTTGTGCGTTTACAACTTTTGCGATTTTATCCTTTAAAAGTTCGATATTCGTGTTGTTTTTTGCACTTACAAAGATTCTACCGTCAGTTGTATTGTCAAGCAAATCGCATTTGTTGAACACAATAAGATACGGAATTTTCTTTTCCTCAAAAAGCGATACAAGTTCGTTTTCAACCGAGGTCATTCCGATTGTTCCGTCAACCACAAGCACGGCAATGTCAACACGGTTCAGCACGACCTTTGTGCGTTCAACACGCATTGTGCCGAGCGTTCCCTCGTCATCAAAGCCTGCCGTGTCGATTATCACAACAGGACCGAGCGGAAGAAGCTCCATTGTCTTTTCCACAGGATCGGTTGTTGTGCCTTTTTTGTCCGATACAAGCGACATATTTTGATTTGTGACCGCATTTACAACGCTTGATTTTCCTGCATTTCGTCTGCCGAAAAATCCGATGTGCAGTCGTTCCGACGACGGTGTATCATTCATTCCCATTACGCCCTCCGTCAAAATCTGAAATCTCTTTTATTGTTGTTTCTTATGTCAAAGATATGTTCTTTGGCAATGGTGCGGACTTTTTCGTTGAGGATTTTTTCAAGCTCCTGTTCAATGAGTTTTTGACCGACATTCCTTGTATCATTACTTGCATAATCAACAAGATATTCTTCAAGCGTCATAAGGGCGTTGGGGTGGCAACAGTTCTGAATCTGACCGCTCTTGCAAAGCGACATAAAGCGGTCGCCCGTTCTGCCCTCACGGTAACAGGCGGTGCAGAATGACGGAATATAGCCGAGATTCATAAGCCACCTTACAACCTCATCAAGACTGCGGTTGTCGGAAACATCAAACTGAGCCGAATTTTCTTCTTCCGATTCGGGTTCGTCATATCCTCCTACGCTTGTGCGTGAGCCTCCGCTGATCTGAGAAATGCCGAGTTCAAGCACCTTTTTGCGAACGCTTTCGCTCTCTCGGGTTGAAATAATCATACCCGTATAGGGAACTGCAATTCTGATAATTGCTACTATTTTGGCAAAGGTTTCATCGTCAATTCCGTTGTCAAAATCATCGGGATTTATATCGTCTGCCGCCTTGATTCGGGGAACACTGATTGTGTGCGGACCAACACCGTGAACAGCCTCAAGATGTTCTGCGTGCATAAGAAGTCCTGCAAGCTCATAGCGGTAGAGCTCAAGCCCGAAAAGCACACCGATTCCCACATCATCAATACCGCCCTGCATGGCTCTGTCCATTGCCTCTGTGTGGTAATTGTAGTTATGCTTGGGACCTGTGGGATGGAGCTGTTCATAACTCTCTTTATTGTAGGTTTCCTGAAAAAGAATGTATGTGCCGATTCCGGCTTCCTTGAGCTTTTTATAATTTTCAACGGTTGTTGCGGCAATGTTCACATTAACCCGTCTGATTGCACCGTTCCTGTGATTGACCGAATAAATGGTCTTTATGCAGTCGAGAATGTACTCAATCGGGTTGTTTACGGGATCCTCGCCTGCCTCAATCGCAAGGCGCTTGTGTCCCATATCCTGAAGTGCGATAACTTCTTTTCTGACCTCATCCTGTGTGAGCTTTTTACGGCAGATGTGCTTGTTCTTTGCATGATACGGACAATAGACACAGCCGTTTACGCAGTAGTTTGAAAGATAGAGAGGGGCGAACATGACAATTCTGTCGCCGTAAAAATCCTTCTTAATTTGACGGGCAAGGCTGTAGATTTCTTTGATTCTCTCTTTATCTTCACAAGCTAAAAGAACGCTTGCCTCACGGTGATTGATACCCTTTTTGAGCCTTGCTTTTTCGATTATTTTATCGACAAGTTCAAGGTTATTTTTATTTTCATCGGCAAATTTCAGGGAATCAAGAATCTCCCCGTCATTGATAAACTCCTCCGCTTTCAGCGAATTTTTATCGTATCTAATCATAATTCTCTGTATAATCTCCTCTGTCAGTTACGATTTCGTAGCCGATTTTTTTCATTCTGTCTGCAAGACAGCCGATACATTGTGCCGCTTCGTCTCCCGTACAGATCTTGTTGTCGTAGAGCGAGTAATCTTTTCTGTGCTTAACAGGGGAAAGGTTGGGCATTACAACATTTGCACCGTGAAGAATGCCCTTTTCCCGACCAAGCGGATCAACCGTGCCTAAAGCGGTTGTTGCCGGCAAAAGAATGTTCGGTTTTAAAAGCCTTATTATTGAAAGCAACATAAGCACAAGGCTTACATCGCCATGATTTTCGTTTTTAAATTTTGTGTCTTTGTGCGGTACAAACGGACCTATTCCGCACATTTCGGGACTTAATTTTTCAATAAATTTTAAATCCTTGACAAGCATTTCGGGAGTTTGGAACGGTGAGCCGACCATAAATCCTGCGCCTGTCTGATAACCTATTCTCTTTAAATTATACAGGCATTGCATTCGGTTTTCAAGTGACATTTCGGGCGGATGCAACATGGAATAGTGTTTTTTGTCAGCTGTTTCGTGACGGAGAAGATATCTGTCTGCGCCGCTGTCAAAAAGTCTTTGATAGCTTTCATACGACCTTTCGCCAAGCGATAGCGTTACGGCACAATCGGGAAATCTATTTTTTATCTCCGACACAATGTCGCACATTACATCATCGGTAAAACAGCCGTCCTCACCGCCCTGCAACACAAATGTACGAAACCCGAGTTCGTGTCCGTTTTGGCAACACGAGAGAATTTCATCCTTTGAAAGTCGGTAACGCACGGCATTGCCGTTTGAACGGCGAAGTCCGCAGTAAAAGCAATCATTTTTGCATATACTCGAAAATTCAATCAAACCACGGATATAGATTTTGTTGCCAAAAATTCTGTCGGCAGTATCTCTTGCACATTTGCGAAGATATTCAAAATCTTTTTCGTCGTAAGTTGTAATCAGCTGTAAAAGTTCGCTTTCACAGGCTGTGTGCATGGTATTCAGTTTTTGAATAATTTCAATATTCCTCATAATTTTTTCACATTAAAAGAGGACGGCATTTCTGCCGCCCCCAAACAGAGAATACAGCATTCTCCGTAAAATTCAAATAGTTTTCAGCATTAAAAGCTTCTGCTTCCGCCGCCCGATGAACCGCCGCCACCGGAGGAGCTGCTTGATGAACCACCCGAGCTGTCGGAATCACTCCGGATTCTCGTAACGGAAACATGCTTTGTCAGGAAGATATCCTTCTTGTCGGTAAGCATAGTCTTGCTGTTTTTCTTGAGGTCATAAGTTCCTGCTTTGCCGTTGTGCTTGTAACGATTTTTCACTACAATAACAACAATAACGGCAACAATAATTGAACCGCCTGCAATGAAAATACCGTAATGCTTTACGACATAGAGGAATTTGTTATCCTCTTTTTCCTGCAAATCAATATTTTCGTTTGACTCGTCATCGTCAATACCCTCGTCATAGTAGTGGTCAACATAATAGATGAATTGTTCGGCAGCACTGTAATAGTTGCCTTGCTTCATATCACGCTGAACATCATCAAGAAGAGTATTAACACGGCCATCGCCGAAATAATACATCGCATCGCCTTTTGTTCTGAAGTCGATTGCTCTGCCCTTCATATCAATCGTAAGTATAACGCCCGCCGTAGTTTTGCCGTATTTGTCGGCATAATAACGGTTTGCAAACGGTTTGATATTGTCCTCGGTTTTGCCCTCGTTGTTAGTATAGATAACCGCAACCCAGCTGGTTTTTTGAGCAAAAGCGTAAAGTTCCGCCTGAAGCTGTGTTTCTTCCTCCGAGGTAAACAGTTCGGCATCATCACGGAGTTCTGTTTGTCCCGCCGCAAAAACAAAGAGCGGAGTACAGAAAACCATAATCATTGCCGCAAACATTGCGGAAAGTCTTTTTGTCACATTCATCATAAGAACAACAGACCTCCCAACAAGCCGAGTGCCATAAGCGCTGCGGCAATAATTGCAGCGAAAGCAAGAAGCTTTCCTGCGGAGGTAGGAAGCTCACCGTAGGTTTTGCCCGTCTGACCGTTAACTGCAAACGGCAGAATTTTACCCCTGTATTTATAGGTTACAACCCAAACGGGCAAGAGGGTATAGTTCCAATTTTCAAGGTCGATTTTATCGTTGTAGTTCTGAATCTGAACGGCACTGTATCCGCTTGCCGTGTCTTTCATAAGCTGTTGACAGTATCCGTTGATTCTTGTTTGAACTGCCTGTGCAACCTCATTTTGCTCAATGTCACGCTTTTCTGCCTGAAAACCCGAAAGATAGGACATTGCAAACGGGTGAGCCTCGCCCAAATCGTAAGGGTGTACGCATTGGAGCATATCTCTGTCCTGACCTTTTAACGCTCTTTCAAAAACATTATTTACAATCAGATTGCCTGCTCTGTGGAGCTCAAAAACCTTTGTTTCCGTGTAACGGTCATCTCCGACAGTCCACGAACGAACCTTTTCGCCCTTTGCAACCATCTGTGCGCTACGCTGTTCGTCAACATACCAATACGGAAAATACACACCCGTGAGTTTGTCAAAATGCTTTTCGCTGACAAAATTCTTCGGCAAAAACCATTTCCTTTTGCACATTTCAAGAAACTTGTCAATTGCCTTCTGCTTTGAAAGCTTGAACGGAATCACACGGTCGGGTTTAAATTCACCCGAAAGTCTGCCGCCGAGAACAACAGGATTCTGACAATAGAAGCAGGTTGTTGCCGCAGTTGACGCTGTTGTAACAACCTGAGCACCGCAACTTGGGCAGTTGTAGATAACAGCCTCTTCTTCAGTTTTGTTTTCTGCCTGTGCGCTGTCATTGCTCTGCGCCTGCTTGGCGGCATTCTCTTTAGCCTTTTCCTGTTCCTTTTTCTCCTGCTTTTCTGCGCTGTTCTCTTTTTGCTCCTTCTTGGCAAAAAAATCCTGAACATACTTTTCCGTAAAATCGGACATACAGTATTCACAGCTGAACATCTGCTTATCGGGATTAAATTTCAGCGGAGCGGCGCAGTTCGGACAGGTGTAGTTTACAGTTGCCATAACTTACCCCTTATAATTAAATTCTGAAACATCCCCCTCCGTTTGAGAAGAGGGATTGTTTGTACTTAAAATTCAGATTATTCTGTCTTTGTACCGCACTCGGGACAGAACTTTGCATTTGCTGAAAGCTCATATCCGCAGTTTGTGCAGAAACGCTTTTTGGGAGCCTCGGGCTTCTTTGAACCGCACTCCGAGCAGAACTTGCCTGTGTTTACCGCACCGCATGAGCAAGTCCATGAGCCTGCGGCTGCACCGCCTGCCTGCGGAGCGGGAGTCTGCTGCGGCTGAGCCTGTTGCTGTGGCTGAGTCGGCTGCTGCTGACGGTACTGCGGATTCTGCTGATAACCGCCCATGATATTTCCGCCGGCATTCATACCCATGCCCATGCCCATAAAGCCTGCCATTGCACCGTTTGCATTTGAGCCGGCATCTTTAAGGCCCTCTGAAATATTGGCTGCAACATAGCCCTGCTGAACTGCTGCGTCCGAGAGCATTGCGCCCTTGTTGCGCATATTGATAAGCTCCTGACTGTCCTCTGTGTAGGAAACATCCATACCAACGGCAAAGACTTCCATACCACGAGCCTGTGTCCATTCCTCATCAAGCGTCTGTGCCATATACTGACCGATAAGACGCTGTTTTGACTTGATAAAGCTGATTCTCTCACCGTCAGCGGAATACTGGTTGATTGCAGAACCGAGAGCGCCGACGAACTCCTCGTTATACTGTGCTCTTACATCTGCGAAATCAACAGACTTGTTTTCCGTAACAGCCTCTCTCGGAATAACCTCCTGATAGAACTTGAACGGCTCAACAACCTTGATTGAATATGTACCGTGAGCACGGAGCATAAGCTCTGAATTGTAAAAATTGTCAAAGTAGTTTACTGGAGTTGATGTTCCGAAAGGAATGCCCTTGATTTCCTGAAGATTTATATAGAAAACCCTCTGAGCCTGTGAGGGGATTCCGCCGTACTTAATACGGTTAAATGTTTCCTTGATCGAATCACCGAACTGACCGCAGAAAAGTGACGGCATTGAGCTGTTATTTACCTTAAAATAACCCGGCTCTGCAGTAAAGTCAACAATCTTACCGCCGTCAATAAGAATCATCATCTGGTTATCGTAAACATGAATTACAGAACCGTTTGATACGATGTTTTCAGAACCCTTTTTGTTCTGACTTTTGCCGTTCTGTGAAACAAGCTGACCGGGACAGATGAGGGTGTTGTCGCCCATAGGGGACGGTTCAATGACCTCGAGCCATGAATCTGCGAGTCCGCCTCCGACTGCATTTATCGCTGCTTTAATAATACCCATAATTTAACTCCTTAATTTTTGTAGCTTATAGCTGATTTTTCAGATATTGCTGTTACACTAATAATAATATGTTTGAAGAAAAATTTCAATACTATTATTAAAAAACAGGCTGAATGGCATATGTTTTTTTATTGTTCCAATGTTTTGCCATCATAAATAATGCAAAAAGACGGTCGGGAAGAGGGCATTTGGCTCTGACAACCCGACCGTCAAACTTTCAGAATTTTCTCTGTTGAAGTGTCTGTTCGTTTACGGAATTAAACTTCCACGAACGAATGTTAATTTCTTTTATTGCCGTTCCGCAGAACTGACAAAATTTTTCTCCCAGCGTTTTTACGGGAGCGCCGCAGTTGGGGCAATTCACTCCGAGAGCGGTTGCTCTGTTATGAAGCCGGTCAGCGTCCTGAACATACATCAGCCCAACCTCATAGATTGTCTGCATTCTGTTCTCTCTGCTGCCGAAGGTCACCTCATTGTTCATATCGGTAACATACGAAAAGTAACCGACAGATGCCTCAAAAAGTATCGTTACGGTTGCTCCGTTTTTTATATAGCGGGCAATCTGAACATCGTAAATATTGACATCCTCATAGTGCTGTGTATTCGCAACAGATGAAAGCTGGTCGATAATTCCCTGAACATAGTTTGTAAAATTCGGAGTGACCTCCTCCGCAATAACGCCCAGCCTTTTTGACTCAACCGCCGAAAAGTAGTTTCGCAAAAGTGAACGGGTTTTGTTCATATACTGCTCAACATCAAGCTCGGGAAAATCCTTTTTTATCATTGGCATATAAACCGAGGTCATTCCGTGAAGCGAACGGGGAGTTTCACGCATTTGCTCTTGATCCTCTTTAACGCCCTGAATGCCCTCTATAAGGGAGCTTGTACCGAACAATGTTCTTGAAAGATGTCTTATCTTACTGACAATTACCGTAACTATAATTGCTATTGCAAGTACGACTATCGACACAGAGATGATTGTTGCAATTGTATCCGGACTCATATGATTGTACCCTTAATCAGTCTTCTTTGTTGACAACCTTGATTCCGAGAACCTCAAGGCTTTCATCGTCAACCTCTGCCGGACACGCAGACATAAGCTCACTTGCATTCTGAACCTTCGGGAATGCCGTTACATCACGGAGGCTGTCAGCCTTGCACATAAGCATTGTAACACGGTCAAGACCGATACCCATACCACCGTGCGGCGGTGCGCCGTACTTGTAGGCTTCAACAAGAAATCCGAACTTTGCCTCGATTTCTTCATCGGTGAGCTTCAAAGCCTTGAACATCTTCTGCTGGAGTTCATAGTCTGTGATACGCATTGAACCGCTTGAGAGCTCAACACCGTTGAGTGTGAGGTCATAAGCCTTTGCAATAACCTTTGACGGATCTGTGTCAAGGTACTGCAGGCACTCCTCCTTAGGCATTGTAAACGGGTGATGCATTGCAAGCCATTCACCGCTTTCCTCATCATATTCAAAGAACGGGAAGTCAACAATCCAGAGGAACTTGAATACATCGGGGATAATGTCAAGACGCTTTGCAACAACAAGACGGAGTGCGCCGAGTGTTGAAAGAACCGTGCTGTTCTTGTCGGCAACGATGAGGATAACATCGCCCTTTTCCGCACCGAGTCTTTCATAGATTGCCGAAAGCTCTTCTTCACTCATAAACTTCTTGAATGATGCGTTAGGCTCGTCAACCCATCTTACATATGCAAGACCCTTTGCGCCGATGCCCTTTGCATATTCCGTGAGCTTGTCAATTTCTTTTCTTGTGTAAACAGATGATGCGTTCTTGGCAACAATTGCCCTTACAGAACCGCCGTTCTCAATTGCACTTGTAAATACGCTGAAACCGCAGTCCTTAACAAGATCCGAAATATCCTGAATCTTCATGTCAAAACGGATATCGGGCTTATCCGAACCGTAGCTTTCCATAGCCTCTTTGTAGGTCATTCTCTGGAAATGCTCCTCAAGGTCAATGTTTAAAACCTCTTTGAAAAGCTTTTTGAAGAAGCCCTCGTTGATTTCGAGGATTTCATCAACATCAACAAATGAAAGCTCCATATCAATCTGTGTGAATTCAGGCTGACGGTCTGCACGAAGATCCTCGTCACGGAAACATCTTGCAAGCTGAATGTAACGGTCAAAGCCCGAAAGCATAAGGAGCTGTTTGTAAATCTGTGGCGACTGAGGGAGGGCATAAAACTTGCCGTTGTGGATTCTTGACGGAACAAGGTAATCTCTTGCGCCCTCGGGAGTTGACTTGATCATCATAGGAGTTTCAATTTCAACAAAGCCGTTGTCGTGAAAATAATCTCTTGCAACCTTTGCAATCTTACTTCTCATCATAAGATTGTTGAGAAGAGGACGGCGGCGAAGGTCAAGATAACGATATTTAAGTCTTAACTCCTCGTTTGTGTTTGTATCGTCAACAATTTCAAAAGGCGGTGTCTGTGCCTTTGAAAGCACACGCATATCGCTTACAACAACCTCGATATCGCCTGTGGGGATTTCGCTGTTTTTTGAACTTCTTTCGCAAACAACACCCTTTGCGGCAAGAACAAATTCACTTCTGCATGAAAATGCCTTATCAAAAATTTCTTTGTCTGTTTTGTCATTGAATGCAAGCTGAACAATGCCTGTGCGGTCACGCAAGTCAATGAAAATGAGCTGACCGAGGTCACGGCAACGCTGTACCCAACCGCAGACAGTTACCTCTCTGCCGACATCACCGATACGCAAATCTCCGCAATAATCGGTACGCTTCATTCCTGTCATAAATTCTGCCATTGTATATGCTCCTTTATATGAATCGGTCGGCATCTCACAATGCCTGACCGACCGAAAATTTTCTTTTATTACTTATTTTTCTGTTCGTCGGAAAGCTGAATTTCGATGAACTTCTCCATGAAATGCCCGTCAAGAGTAACCTCGGCTGTTTCGCCTGTTTCCATATTCTTGACCTTGGCTGTGTTCTGCTCGATTTCGTTGTCGCCCAAAACGATTGAATATCTTGCGTCAATCTTGTCGGCATACTTCATCTGAGCACGAAGTCCTCTGCCGATAACATCGGTTTCGGCAATCATTCCGCAGCTGCGAACCTGTTTGATAAGCTCAAAAGCCTTAACCTTTGCGGCATCGCCCATTGTTGCAATGTAGAGCATACACTCGTCATTGTCGGGAATCTCAATGCCCTGCTTATCCATTACCATGAGAAGTCTTTCCATACCCATTGCGAAACCGAGGGAGGGAAGGTGCTTACCGCCGAGCTCCTCAATAAGTCCGTCATAACGACCGCCGCCGCAAACAGTACCCTGAGCACCGATACAATCGGTTACAAACTCAAATACTGTCTTTGTATAGTAATCAAGACCTCTTACAATTGTGGGATCAACCGTGTATTCAATGCCTGCGTCATCAAGATATTTCTGAACTGCGTCAAAGTGGTTTCTGCACTCGTCACAAAGATAGTCTGTAATCTTAGGTGCGTCCTTTGCAATCTCGGAACAGATAGGACTTTTGCAGTCGAGAATTCTCATCGGGTTTTTGTCAAGACGGGAAAGACAGGTGTCGCACAGCTTGTCCTTATAACCCTCAAAATATGATTTCAAAGCCTTGTGATATTCCGCACGGCAGGTCGGACAGCCGATAGAATTAATCTGAAGATGAACGCTGTCAAGCTGAAGTCTGTTGATTACGGAGCTTGCAAGGCTGATAAGCTCTGCATCGGCAACAGGGTCCTGTGTGCCGTACTCCTCAATACCGAACTGATGGAACTCACGAAGTCTGCCTGCCTGTGGCTTTTCATATCGGTAGCATGAAACAAAGTAGCTTGCCTTAATCGGAAGTCCTTCGTTTTCAAGAGCGTGTTCAAGAACGGCTCTTGCCGCACCGGATGTACCCTCGGGGCGAAGTGTTACGCTTTCGCCGCCCTTTGTGTCGAATGTGTACATTTCTTTCTGAACAACATCGGTTGTCTGACCAACGCCGCGGGCAAAAAGCTCTGTGTGTTCAAACACGGGAGTTCTGATTTCTCTGAAACCGTAGGAGCGAGCCTCCTCACGCATAATCTTTTCAACAAACTGCCATTTGTAGCTTTCCTTCGGAAGAACATCTTCCGTACCCTTGATTTTCTTGGTTATAAGTGCCATTTTTTCCTCCGAAAATTACAATCTTTTATAGAAAAAGGAAACGAAAAAATTTCCCTAAAAAACACAACAATCGGGCAGTATTGCACCACCCGATATGTAAAGCGAAAATAATTAAATTATTTGAGAATATTTCTCCAGTCAAGGTCGCCTCTTTCAAGACCGTGGATAAGCACCTCGGCAGTTGCAATGTTTGTTGCAACCGGAATGTTGTGCATATCGCAAAGACGGAGCATATTCATATCGTTAGGCTCGTTCGGCTTTGGATTGAGCGGATCTCTGAAAAAGAGAAGCATATCAATCTCATTGCACGCAATTCTTGCCGCAATCTGCTGACTTCCGCCCTGAGAGCCTGCAAGGAATTTCTGAATTGTAAGACCTGTTGCCTCTGACACCATTTTGCCCGTTGTGCCGGTGGCGCAAAGGTTGTTGCGGCTGAGAACACCGCAGTAAGCAATGCAGAACTGCACCATCAGTTCCTTTTTTTCATCATGAGCTATAAGGGCTATATTCATATATATTTCCTCCAGACATTTATTTCATATCAAATTAATTTCAAAACTTTAACTCAAAACACCCCGCACAAACTACCCTTTGAACGCAAGGGGAATATGTTTTCCCTCAAGCCTCTGTGCAAGACAGTCAAAAACGGACGCCGCCGCACTCCAGTTAAGTCCGGCAACACCACGCTGAACAATTACCGAAATACGGATATCAAACGGCACAAGCGCAATAAGCTGTGTCTGTGTTGCATCAATAACGCTGTCGAGGTCTTCATAAAAACCGAGCTGTGTAAAAAGCTTTCGGTCAAAGCGGTTGATAACAAGTCGGATATTTGTTTTTCCCATTGACTCAAGCTTTCTTCTCACCTTAACCGCACCACGCACGCCCGTCGGCTCTGCATTGGTAACAATCAAAGCTCTGTCGGCAGGAGCCGCCGCAGTTTCAAAGCCCGAACCGATTCCGGCAGGGGAGTCGATAAGAACAAAATCAAAGCTGTCCTTTACTGAGTTGACAAGTTGAGTAAACACCGAGGGACTGAGTTCGTTTTCGGTGTCAAAGGGAGCCGCCATAAGGTAGAGGTTCTCATTGTTTTTGCTTTTGTAAACAGCCTCACCGAATGTACAGTTGCCGCATACGGCATCCGACGCATCAAAAATTATGTCCTGCTCCATATCGAGCATAATGTCAAGACCACGCATTCCGCAGTCACAATCAATAAGCAAGACTCTTTTGCCCTGCTTTACAAGAGCAACGGAAAGACAAATGCAGACGGTTGATTTACCCGTTCCGCCTTTTCCCGACGCTACAACTATAACATTATCCATAATAAATTCTACCTCTGCTATATTCTATCACAAAATCCGTTAAAGAGCAAGAAACGAACATTATTTTTATCAGCCAAAATTTTTGTTGATATTTTAGTGATAGTTAATAAAATTATTCTTCATTTTTAACGGTTTGCACAATAATTTCATTGATTTTTAATGCTAAAAGCAAAAAATAAGTTTTTATGTTTGGTTTTTATGTTTGGTCGTTCAGCCATTATACGGTCGGGATTTTTGTTTTATCTTTTAACATATCGTATTCTCGACCATAATTTTCAATTTTCCATTTTCAATTTTCAATTAAAATATGCGTCCAGCAAATCCTTTGCAACCTGCATTGAATATCTGCCCTTTGCACCGTGTTCGATTACAACGGCAATTGCTACCTCGGGCTTTTCATACGGAGCATAGCAAATGAATGTTGTATGGTCTGAGCCCGAGTTTTCAGCCGTACCTGTTTTGGCGGCAACCTTAACTTTATAATCACCGAACATATAATTTGCCGTGCCGTTTTCGCCCTGAGTAACACCGAGCATCGCCTTGCGAACAATATCAAGATTCTTCTTTGAAATTCCGCAATCACCGTAGCTTTCAACATCTGTCGATTTTACGGTTTTCGTCCGCTCATAATTTGTAACTTTATCAACAATGTGTGTTTTGAGCCTTTCACCGTTGTTGGCGATTGTCGCAACATAGGTTGCAAGCTGAACGGGAGTAAATGCGTTGTCGGACTGACCGATTGCGGCTGAAACCGTGTTTCCGACCTGCCAATCTGTGCTGTCTCTGCCTGCAAGAGTTCCCTTTGATTCCTCAATTTCAACACCCGTGTATTCGCCCAGTCCGAATTTCTGCGCATACAGATACATCGATTCAATTCCGAGCCTTCTGCCCGTGTCGGCAAAAAAGTAGTTGCACGATTGTTCAATTGCGCCCGTAACATCAAGACTGCCGTGATAGTGCATACACCTTACCACATTGGTGGGGTAAAAATCATAGTCCTGTTTGCAGTAGATTTTCGTTTTATCGGTTATGATTTTCTCCTCAAGAGCCGCACCCGCAACACACGGCTTGAACACCGAACCGCAGGCGAATGTTCCGACTGTTGCACGGTTGTACATCGGAGAATTTTTGTTTTTGGAAAGTTTGACATAGTACGAGCCGTATTCGCTGTACCTGTTCAAATCGTATGTAGGATAGCTTGCCGCCGCAAGTACCGAAAAATCCTTGACCGACAGCATTACAACTGCACCTGTTTCACAGTCCTCGCCGTTGTTTTTCTGTCCCGATTCCTTGCCTGCCTGTTTTGCCGCTTTGACATTTTCTTCAAGCGATTTTACAGCAATTTTCTGCAATTTTGAATCAATTGTGAGGTAGACCGTGTTGCCCGGTTTTGCACTCTCGGTTTCAACGCTTTCAACAAGAGTTCCGTCGGCATTTCGCTGAATAACCCTTGTTCCGCCCTTGCCTTTGAGGTCATCTTCACAGGCAAGTTCAATTCCGAATTTGCCTATCTTATCATCATAGGAATAGCTTTTGCCCTGTTTTTTCAGCTCATTGTATTCATCTTCCGACAACGAACCGAGTGCGCCGAGAATGTGCGGTGCAAGGTCGGGATCCGAAGCACCTCGTGTGAGATAGGTCTGAATTTCAACACCGCTCACACCCTGAGTATTTTCGCTGACGGCATTCACGGCACTTCGGCTGATATTTTCGGCAAAAACATACGGATTTGAATTTGAATAATTTTCAAGTTCCATATTGTAATGAATTGAAACGAGCGTTGTTTTTTGACTTAGACTTAACCTGTCGGAAATTTTGTAGCGTTTTAAAAGTGTGTCAAAGCAATCATCGGCACTTGTGTTCCTGTCCATATCAAGAAAATCCGATGACAGAAGTTTTTTCGCATCTTCTTCACGGCTTGTTTTATAAACGCAGCTGCCGTCCGAGCCGACCGAAATCGGCAATGAATCTGTTCTTGCATCTCCCGTTTTTGTGAGAATATCAGCAAGCTCAAGTAAAATTCCGTCAAGCCTGTCCTCCTCAATATAAAGCTTGTTAAGGATTATTTTATACTTTGTGGTGTTTACAACAAGACCTACACCGTTGCGGTCAACGATTTCGCCCCTTGTTGCGTCGGTTTTTTCGGTATATCCCGTTGATTTTGCGGCAAGACTCTTGTAGCTTTTTCCCTGTACAAGCTGCCAATCGGCAAGCCTTACCGCAAAGCCTGCAAAAATTGCGGCTGTTATTATTATGCAGACTGTTGTTCTGCTCTTTTTACTTTTTTTGCCGTTTTTTCTGCTTTTGCCGAATCTCATACCGAACCTCCCTTTCACAAAGATTAAAGATTTTTGTTTAAAAATGCCGTGAGAAAATACAGCGGAATTGTCACGGCAAAGGTGTAAAGTATTCTTGAAATGTAGTGCCGTACAAACAACACGCAACCGCTGTCAAGCCCTGCAATCAAGACAAACAGCAGATAATAAATCAACATTACCGTCATCACCGCCGCAAACGAAAACACGATAACGGTAACAAATGACGGTACAAAATATTTGCTGAATACATAGTTTTCCGCATAGCAGACAATCGTAAGTGCAAAGGCAAAATAGCCGATACTGCCGTCAAATGAAATATCCGTCAGCACACCGCACAACGCACCGAAAATTACCGACGGCAAAGTGTTTTCAAAAGAAGCAATGCAGAGTGCAAGTGAAATCAACATAAGCGGTCTGCCGCCGAAAATTTCGGGAATTATAAAACCCGAACCCTGAAAAACATACAGAATTATTAACAGCAGGGAATAACCGAAAAATCGAAAAAAAGTTCTTGAAGCTCTCATCATTTTTTAACCTCGCCCTTGCCGTCAAAATCGGTAATAATTGCGGCAGAAGTCACGGTGCGGATGTCCTCATACGGCTCAACAACAGCGTAACGGGTTGTGTCATAGGAATTGAACTTCAGTTCTTTAACCTTGCCGATTATGAGATTTTTCGGATAAACTCCGCCTGTTCCCGAGGTTACAACAATGTCGCCTACTTTGATTTTGTTGTTCTCTGCAATCTTTGTCAGACAGGTAAGATTATCGTCACAATATTCAGCGTTTCCGCTTATGATTCCGTTGTCGGAAGTCTTTTTGTCAATTGCAGACGCTTTGGTGTCGGGCGAAAGAATTGTTCTTACCCGACAGGTCGTTAGTTCAACATCACTCACCCAGCCGATAAGACCGTTTTCCGTGATTACGGGATCATTTTTTTCCACATTGTCTGTTGAACCCTTGTCAAGAGTGAACGAGTAGAAATCATCGTTCGCATCCCTTCTCAGCACACCTGCCGGGAGAATGTCGTATGACGGATTTTCCTTTTTCAGCTCATAATATTTCCACAGCTTTGCATTTTCTTCCTTGGCGTCAAGGTAGTCAACAAGCTGTTCACGGAGTTCGGCATTTTCCTTTTTAAGCTGTTCATTTTCTTTTTCAAGTTCTTCCTTTGACTTGTCGGAAGACGCCGCACCTGCGGTCAGCGTTGAAAGTCCTTTTGTAACCGTGTTTACCGCACCCGAAAAAATGTTACTACCGTTATGAGAGAAAACACTCATCACAGTTAGTATGACGAGTGTAATTATCAAAATTTTTGAGTTTTTATTATGTAAAAATTTTCTCATATCTCATATTTATATTACAAATACGGTCGGGCGGTAATTTTAAAAATCTGCCCGACCTTACTTTGTCGATTTTTATTATCTGTCGTGCTTGTACTGAACACCGAGCGGTTTGCCGAGTCTTTTGCCTGCACCGTCAACAACACAGTCAAGCGGTCTTTCGGCAATGTGAACAGGCATACCCGTCTGCTGCATAACAAGCATATCAAGTCCCTTGAGTAACGCACCGCCGCCCGTGAGCATAATACCGTGGTCGATTATGTCGGCAGAAAGCTCAGGCGGAGTTTTTTCAAGAGTGGTTCTGATTGCCTCAACAATTGTTGCAAGCGGATCGGCAAGAGCCTCTCTGACCTCGGCTGAGGAAATTGTAATATCCTTTGGAAGTCCGTCAACAAGGTTTCTGCCCTTGACAACAAGGTTTTTTTCTTCCTCACCCGGATATGCGGAGCCGATTTTCATTTTGATATCCTCGGCAGTTCTTTCACCGATGAGAAGATTATATTTTCTTTTGACATAGGTTGAAATCGCCTCGTCAAACTTATCTCCGGCAACTCTTACAGAACAGGCTGTAACAATGTCACCGAGCGAAATTACGGCAACCTCGCTTGTGCCTCCGCCGATGTCAACAACCATACTTCCGCACGGTTCGTCAACGGGCATACCTGCGCCGATTGCGGCAGCCATTGGTTCTTCGATAAGAACAACGGGAGGCTTTGCACCTGCCTGATATGCGGCATCCTCAACAGCCTTTCTCTCAACCTCGGTAACACCCGAAGGCATACAGATTATAACTCTCGGCTTGCTGAAAATTCCGGGTTTCACCGCCTTTTTGATAAAGTGCTGAAGCATTTTTGCGGTTATTTTAAAATCGGCAATAACACCGTCCTTGAGCGGACGAACCGCAACTATGGAACCGGGAGTTCTGCCAATCATTTCTTTTGCCTGTGAGCCGACTGCAAGAACCTCATCGGTACGCATATCAACTGCGACAACGCTCGGTTCACGCAAAATTATTCCCTTTCCTTTAAGACAAACAAGAGTGTTTGCAGTTCCAAGGTCAATTCCTATATCCTTTGAAAACGAAAACATCCCACAGCCTCCTTTTACGCTGTAATACCCAAATGTAGTTTACTCAGGCAGTATATTTTTATCATATATCTTTTCACAAATAAGGGCAATGATAAATTGTCGAAATTCTATTATTTTTTACCCGTTGAGCCAAAACCGCCCTCGCCACGCTCTGTGTTGCCAAGCTCCGTAACCTCTTCAACATCACACGGAACAACAGGAGCGATGACCATCTGACAGATTCTTTCAAACGGCTCAATCTCATAAGGCTTGTCCGAAACATTGCAAAGACCTGCGCAGATTTCTCCACGGTAGTCACTGTCAACAACACCCACACCGTTTGAAAGGCAGATGCCGTGCTTGATTCCCAGACCGCTTCTTGCATAGAGAAATGCGGCAACGCTGTTGTCGGAAAGTTCAATTGCTATACCTGTAGGAACAAGCACAAGCTGACCCGGATTGATTGTGATTTTTTCGTCAATGCAAGCATATAAATCCATACCGGCAGAACCGTTTGTGGCTCTTTTCGGGATTTTTGCATTGTCTTTTACCTTTTTTATTTTAACAGTCATAGTTTACCATCCTTCATTTCCTGCAAAAATTTGCAGGAATTATTCATTACTGTTTTTATTTTTCTCTAAAAAAATTATTTATTGCAAAAATGTAATTATAAATCTCTGTTAAACGGAAAAATCACCTTTTCCACAAAACAATAATGATTATTTTAACATTTTCAACAATCTAATTAACACCTCGGCGGTACAATCCATATGTTAATTTATCTTTCAACATCGGATAAAGGCTTGATTCGTTAAGACTTTCCACGGTTTCCACATAGTTTTCAACACTAAATCTTAAAATGTTGAAAGATGTTAAAAGTGTTAAATTTTGTTTATTCGGAATGAAAAGCAAGTCACAATTCAGAACCTCGGTACAGTTTCCGTCGCATTTCAGTAAAAATTGTTTACTGAGTCGGTCTTTCATTTTTGAATGATTTTTGCAAGTTTTGCAGTCTATACCTGCGCCCTTGACAGGGCAACTCCTGCAAAGCATAAGAGGAAGGTAGCCGTAGCTGATAATTCCCCTCGGGATGTTGCCTCCGAGTGCGTTAATTCGCTTAAAATCGAGTTCAAAACTGAGTTCTGCGTCCTTGATTCCGTATTCCTCCGCCCACAAAAGGTCGAGAGTATTTACAAAATTCATTCCGAAACCCGAATGAAGTGTGAAACCGAGATTTTTGGCAAGGTATAATGCTCCGAGATTGTTGCACAACACATCGGATATGCCGATTTCTTTCATCTCGGAAAGCTTTTTTGCAATCGTATCTTCCCGCCCGAACATTCCCCTCGGAATTTCAACACCGATGCTAAAGCCCTCGTTTTTGAGCCTTATAAGCTCCCTTTTGTCGGCAAAAAGAGGAACAAAAACAAGCTCGCATTTTTTAAAAGCATTGGAAAGCTTAGTCTGAGGCACTCTTGCACGAGTGGATTTTTCCACAGGCGGTGTGAATTTAGGAAAAGTTATTTCGTAATCACGATTGATTTTGTAGTTGTGAACAACACTTCTCGCCGTGTCGAGTTCATCAAGAACATCTCTGCGCAAGGAATTGATAATTGAAAGCGGAATAGAAATGTCATCATCAATATTTATGTTCACATCGGTGGGATTATATGCCGTTGAGCCTGTTTTTTCAAGCTGTTTTCTGCACTTTTCCGCATCAATCGGTCTGTTGATTGCTTTTTCGGTTACGGTATCTGCAATCTTTTTGACGGTGTGAACTCCGTCAGAGGCGACTAAAACGGGATTTTCGCCGAGCTTTGCCGTAAAATCAAAAGTTATTTCAACATTTCCGATTTCGTCCTTGTAGGAAGAACGGATTGCCGAAAACAGCTTTTCATCGGCAGAAACAACATCCGATTTTGTTCTTGTGCCGAACATATGACTTCCCGTTTTGCCGATGTAATAAGCGTCTGTAAAGCCTGTTCGTGAAAAAACCCCTCTGAGCATCTTCTGAGTTTTGTCGCTGATAAAGCCGAAATCACGCTGTTCAACACACGCTCTTACTGCGGCTGAAACATACTCGGGGCGTTTCATTCTGCCCTCAATTTTAGCCGAGGCAACTCCCATATTTTGAAGTTCATCAAGGTAATTTACAATACTGTTGTCTTTAAGACTTAAAGCGTGACCGCCCTTTTGATTGTTTACGGAAAACGGCAGTCGGCACGGCTGGGCACAGGAACCACGGTTTCCGCTCCTTGCGCCAATCATTGCGCTGAGGTAGCATTGTCCCGAAACGCACATACACAATGCACCGTGAACAAAAACTTCGAGTTCAACCGGAATTTCACAGCATTTTTCAATTTCTTTTTTGCTCATTTCACGGGCAAGAACAACACGCTTGAAACCCATTTCATAAAGTGCCTTTACACCGGATGCGGTGTGAATGCTCATTTGGGTTGACGCATGAAGTGCAAGGTCGGGAACAAGCCTGTGTGCAAGCCTTGCCACACCCATATTCTGAACAATGAGTGCGTCAACATCGGCCTCTGCGGCTGAAATTATGGCTTTTTTCAGCTTTTCAAGCTCGTCATCGAACACAATCGTATTGATTGTGACATACACCTTTACACCGTGAATGTGACAATATGCCGTTGCTTTCTTTAGTTCTTCATCATCAAAATTTTTGGCAGATGAACGGGCTGAAAATGCCTTTTCACCAAGATACACTGCGTCTGCTCCGCTCCTTACGGCGGCAATTACGCTGTCAAAGCTTCCTGCCGGAGCAAGTATTTCTATCTTTTTCATTTCTTATCTTCATCAAACAGAGAGAACTGCGTCATTGGAACATAACCGAGAAGTTTTTCGTTACGCAATTCCTGTTCTGTTTTTTTAGCCTCGTTTGACAGAACATTCACGGGTACATCTTCCGACTGCTCTGTCATGTTATTTTTTGCATCTGAAGTCTTTTTTATCTTTGGAACCGGATTTTTTTCAGGCTCTGATTTTTCCGACTCGGCTTTTTCTTTGCCTTTCTCAACACTTTCGAGCTTTTCTTTAAGCTGTGAAACCTCGTGTCCGAGAACAGCAAGTCTTTTTTCAAGCTCTTTATTATTATTTATAAGTCGGGTGTTATCGTTCATGGCCTCCGTAAGCTTTTCTCTGTATTCCTTGCAAAGCTTGTTTAAATCATTTGTCTGCTGAATAATTTTGTCGGCTTTTTCAACATAGTCTTTGTTCTTTTTAAGAGCCTTGTTGCGGTCATCACAGAAGTTAAGTGCCGCAAGAACCGCACAATCACGGGTATCAAGCTGCTTTGTGCTTTGGGCGGCTTTTCTTATGTGAGAAAGCACCTCGTTTGCTACCTTTTGAACATACTTTTCATCATCTGTTGTGATAAGTGAATAACTTCTTCCCTCAATCTGAACGCTTACTCTCTTTTTCTCCATAGGAAATGCATCTCCCTTTTATAGCTTTTCGTCCTAATCTGACTTCTTTGCATACATAATCATTTTACATTATAATATAAAATCGGAAATAATAAAAGAGCAAAGAGAATATTGTTTAAATATTTTTTCATTCGTAGACAAATTTGGCGATTTTATGCTGTTTACGATTTATATCGGTTGAAATATTTATTCTCTTATGATAAAATAATCTTTGCGTCATTTTGGCGGATTTGTCTTATTTTCCGAATAACAGGGCATAACCGCCAAAACAAAATTGACATTAGGGCATAACCGCCAAAACAAAATTGACATTTCGGAATATATTATTATGGGAAGTGATTATATGCCCGTACCGTTTGATTCACGAAAAATTTACTATCGTTCGCCGTTTGGTGCGGTTGAACAGGGTACCGAGATTCATTTCAGAATTCTTTTGCCTAAGGCGGAGCATACACAAAAAGCACACTTGTGTGTAAAGTACGATTATGACTGCAACTGGGAATTTACCGAGCTTATCTGGTGCGGTAAATTTGACGAGGATACCGAAATTTGGGAGTGCAATTTTACCCCGAAAAAAATCGGACTTTATTGGTATAACTTTAAGCTGACTACCATTGATAAAACAAGGTATGTTGTTCCGTCCGATCCGTATAAGGTCAGCACAATTGAAGACTATATGGGCAGAAGCTGGCAGATTACCTGCTACAAAAAAGGCTTTAAAACTCCCGGCTGGCTTGTCGGCGGAATTATGTATCAGATTTTTCCCGACCGTTTTTATTTCAGCGGTGAAGAAAAGAATATAAAGCGTACCGACTTCAAACGCAACAAAGATTGGTATGCTCTCCCCGAATGGAAACCTGATGAAAACGGAATGATTAAGAACAATGATTTCTTTATGGGCGACCTCAAGGGAATTACAATGAAGCTTGATTACCTTGAAAGTCTCGGTGTAAGCTGTATTTACCTTAATCCTATCAGCGAGGCATATTCAAACCACCGCTATGATACAGGCGACTACTCAAAGGTTGATCCGATTCTCGGAACGGAGGAAGATTTTAAGCACCTTTGCGCAGAGGCTAAAAAGAGGGGAATACACATCATAAATGACGGTGTGTTCTCTCATACGGGAAGTGACAGCGTTTACTTCAACCGTTCGGGCAGATACGGCAAGGGCGGTGCGTATAATGACAAAAACTCACCGTATTTCAGTTGGTACAAATTCAACGAATGGCCGAACAATTACCAAAGCTGGTGGGGTTTTGACACTTTACCCGAGGTTATTGAGGAAACACCGTCATTCAACGAATATATCAACGGCAAAGACGGCATTGTCAGAAAATGGATGAAATGCGGTAACTCGGGTTGGCGACTTGATGTTGCAGATGAGCTTCCCGATGTGTTCATTGAAAATCTGCGCAAAGCCGTTAAGGACGAAAATCCAAACGCCTTTCTCGTCGGTGAAGTGTGGGAGGACGCAAGCAACAAGGAAAGCTACGGTGCAAGAAGAAAGTTCTTGCTCGGCGAACAGTTTGACTCCGTTATGAACTATGTGTTCAGGGATGCAATTCTCAACTTCTGCAAAGGTCAGCACGGCAAATACACAATGGATCTGATTATGAGCGTAATCGAAAATTATCCCCGTCCTGTTCTCAGAGTGCTGATGAATTCACTTTCGACTCACGATACCGAAAGAGCAATCACAGTTATGGCAGGCGAACCGCTTGACGGCAAGGACAGAGAATGGCAGGCTGACACTAAGCTTGATGACGAGCATAAAAAACTCGGTGTAAAGCTTTTAAAGGTTGCAAGCGCAATGCAGTTTACTCTCCCTGGATTTCCGTGTATTTATTACGGTGACGAGGCAGGAATGGAGGGATATCGTGATCCGTTCAACCGTTGCTGTTATCCGTGGGGCAAAGAAAATAAGGAACTTATTGAATGGCACAAAAAGCTTGCCGATGTTAGAAAAAGCTGTTCGGCATTGTGGGACGGTGATTTTATAAATGTTCTTTCGGAGGAAAGAAGAATTTCATACATCCGCCACGACAAAGATTCCGCTATTTTCTGCACATTCAATCTCTATGATTATGAAGTCGAGGCAAAAATGCCGCCCGGATATGCAGACGGCAAGCCTGTTTTTGGTTCAAAGCTTGAGAACGGTATACTCACAATTCCGCCCATGTCCGCAGAATTTGTAGTTCTTGAACTCGGTAAATGATGTATATAGTACAAAACAGAATAAAATATAATTACAAGCGACAGAAATTAAACTGTCGCTTGTTTTGTTGCGGTATTTATATGTTTGTTATATTTGATTTACCGACTTACTAGCCTTCCGTTATCGGCGGAATAAAGCATTCTATCGCACTGCGAAGCTTGGGATGACGAATGACAAAATGGATTGCAGGCGTTTTTCCTTTGGACACCATCACCCATTGTCCCTCGTGAATTATAATTTTCAAATTATGAAATGCGTGCGCCGTACTGCACTTTAAGGTGTAATTCGGGTTCTGCTCTGCAAAAGCCATTGATTCTTTTAAATGGGCAGTATATTCCTCTTCGTTATACGGAATATCCTCTTCACAAAATATACCCGAAAGCTCCAGCATGGGAGGACTTTTCGTAAAATTTTCCTGTACAAAATCAGGTATCTCATCTTCAATTCTTTCATTTTCAAGAATTATTTTTATTCGCTGTCTTTGTGTTTTTGCGTACTCTTTTATCTTTTCTTTTAGCTCTGCATTAATATTGTTCCGTGTAAGAATACGGTCAAGAAGCTTACTGCTTATTGTATACAACGGCAAAGAGGACAGAATACTGCGGCGTTTGCCTGCTGTTTTTGTATCGGCAAGAAGAAAGGCATTTAACTCATTTTTTCGTTCACTGCGGTAAATTTCCATCAAGGGATAGGCATTTTTCAGCATTTCCTCGGCTCTTTTTCTGTAATAATCCACCTCACGCTTTACCTTTGTCAGATAGTATTTGCCGTCGGAATGGTATCCGGCAACAGCTTCGCCCGAAAGTGCGGCGATTCCCGACACCTTCAAAAAATGCAGAAAGACATCATTCGGAGCATTCTTGAAATAGTAGGGAGAAATCTGCCCTGTCATATACATCGGTATCCAGCTTTCAAGACCAAGCATCATCTCATCAAAAGAACGGTCAAGATTATGTATTTGATGAAGATGCAGTCCTTTTTTTAGCATCATCGCCATACCGAACATCCATTTTTTTGGGAACTCCGGATCCTTTGCCATTTCTTTCATCGGCATATCGCTGTACATTATCACAGGGGCTGATGATTTTGAAAGCACGGTTGATTTCAAAAAATCAAGCTCACTCTCCATCATTTCTTTTATACCGAAATATGTCTTGGAGGACGGAATCTGAAACGGTACGGACGGAACTTTCAGCTCATCAAACTTAATAACCCTGATATATTCGTTCAAATCGAAGTCATCCAGCTTGCTTAAAAATTTTGAAACGCTGTTGCCTTCGGCTTTTTGCACGGGCTGTTTCAAAAGCCAGCTTTTTATTTTTGCGTATCGAACCGACAAATCATAAATTTCATCAATATCACAGCCAATCAATTCTGCAACGGCACCGATTTCGGACTGCGTCTGCATTGTTCTTGTAACAAAGGAAGCAACCGCAGATGCAAACCGCTCGGCATCTCCGGGCTTTCTTGAGCCGTTACGAATGCGAAAAACGGCAGACGCATCATAATTTGTGTACTGACACAACTGTGTCAGATTGACATTGAGTGCAGAGAGGAGTGTGTTGAAATTTTTCCGCAGTAACTCCTTGTCTGTGGATACAAAATCATCGCAGCTTACAAACGCTTTTTTCACAGCGTCAGCGGTGATTTGTAACTTTCCTTTTTGTGCGGAAATCTGTGCCAGCGCACAGCATAAATCCTCAAAAGGCTTTGTTCCAAATTCGGGTACTCGTTCGCCGTTTCTGTATCGGCTGAGAGATGCCGCAGAAATGCCGGATAAATTACAGATATCTTTTCCCGTACAGGACAACTGCTCAATATAATCGTTTAATTTTTCAGAAAATTTCATAGATATCACTCCAATCGAGTTTGTTTTTAACAATGTTATAAGAGTATATTACAGAATAATTCCAAAATAGTCAATTGACTTTTTTGGAATTATGGTAAAATTGTGCGTAAAATATGCTAAAATAATGGTGAAATCTTTGACAGGTATACGGGGTTGTGTTCATCACAGCCAACCTGCCAATATGGCGGTAACGGACGGTAATAATACCAAACGGATACAGCCAAAAAACATTTTATGCGGCATTAGCCGTTGAAAGGAGAAGATGAATATGAAAAAAACAAAACCAAAAAAACTGTTGACTGTTCTGCTGGCTCTGTGCATGGTGCTATCCATTGTGCCGATTACGGCATATGCGGCCGAGATCGATTTCCTTCCGCAGGGAGTAACATACCTTAATGACTACAAGCACACATATCACACACAAGTCAATGTAACAGCCAATGTCTCCGTTAAGGATTCCAATGGTGCAGTGGTTGAAACCACACAAGTAAGTAAAAGCAGCGGTGAGTTTAATTTTATCACAGAAGAATTCCCAAGTGCCGAAGTGCTGCAGACAGCAGTGGGAAATCTTCAGACCGAGATTGAGACACCGTACAAAGCTATGGGAACCGTTACAAGTGAAAATGAGAGTGCGGTGCCGATTATTGATCATTTTGAGAGTGCCTCTCTTTATACTTTTACGCCCACATCCGGCAATCCTGTTGATTTTAGTTCGGATTTAGAAGCGGCAAAGCAGTATTTCAATGAGCACCCGGATGCGACCGGTACTTTCACAGTGATTCGGGATGTTCACCAATATCAAATATATGATTATACCTATGACCTGACCGTGCAGGAAAACAGCCAGCCGGCAAGCACCATCACCTCTGCCGTTGTCAAGAATGTGAAATTCGACTATCAGCCGGGTGATGCCCCACAGGCAACCGCCGAGGTATATAATGCCGATGCCGATAAATATGAAATCGCTTATGAATGCTGGCAGGAATTCGAAAACAACGAACCTGTTGCTGCCTGGTATTCCGATAATGGTTCACACGGTTCTCTTCCAAAAATCACTGAATTTGAAAGCGGAAAAAAATATGTGTATTTTCTTATGCTGAAGCCGAAGGATGGATATTCCTTCAACAGCGAAACCACCGTTACAGTGAATGGGGAAAGCGTAAAATCGAGTCTGAGTGGGGAATACCTGTATGTCCCTGCTGTTAAAACGATTACACCGACAAAACAGAATACCGTCATTACCTCCGCCGCCGTGGAAAATGTGAAGTTGGACTATAAGGACGGCGAAGCCCCACGCACCACAGCCACGGCAGCAGTTGCAGACCGAGATAAATACGATATTCTCTATGAATGTTGGGGTAAGCTGGAAAAAACCGATGAGTACACAACCAAACCCGTGGCATACTGGTATTCAGACGAGGACTATTGTCCCTCAGGTTATGCAGATCTTACCTCCTTTAATAAGGATGGCAAGTATAAATATTCCGTACGGTTAGAAGCCAAAGACGGCTACATCTTTAGTGACAGCATTTCAGCTGATGATATTACCCTCAACGGCAAAAGTCTGCCGTTCGGTTCGTGGGTCATGGTGATGGATGATGGAAAAACCTGCCTCATTCAATATGGAACAAAGCTGCGCCCCGGTCAGGCTGTAGAGAAAATTGACTTTAACGCTCGTATCAACTTTATTGCCGGCGACAAACCGAGCTTTATGACCAGCGCCGTGGATCCGTTTATTGATCTCGACCATGAGCGGTGGGACGCCAATGACGGCAGTGGCTATGGCATTACCTCCAGCGACTACTGGAACGAGCGTTACAACGGCAAGCTCATTACGGAATTTGAAGCCGGAAAGAGTTACACCTATGGCGTATATTTCAAGATTTCCGACTTGGGCATGGAAGAGGGCTACCGCTTTGATAAGAACACAAAGCTCTATATCAACGGTGAAGAAATCACCCTGACACCTGATCAGATCAGTGTAGACGATAACGGCGAAACCATTTGGTTCATGAATGTATTGACCATGACGCCGACCACCGTGAAAGTTATTGATGTGGTGGAGATCAACAATGTCACCGTCAGCTTCAAGGACGGCGACAAGCCCGTTTTTACCGGCAAGAGTCCCGAAGGCGTGAAGTATGCATACAATTGCGAGTGGTGGGAACTGGACAGCAAAACCGGTGCGATTTCCGCAGATTTCTTCAGCGGCGCTTATGAAAACAAAATCACCGCTTTTGAAGCCGGGAAGACCTATCATTACGGTGTGTATGTGAAAGCTGTGGGCTATGTTGAAAGCGAAAATACCACTTATGTATTCGGACCCAACACCAAGCTGAAAATCAACGGCGAATTTGTGAATTATAAGCGCTATGAAGGCGATGCCAGCGATGGTTCTGACAGTACTATGTGGGTTCTCACTGATCTGACAATGACTCCTGCCGCAGACTGACATACACACAAGTACGGTACGGAATGGAAGTATGATGAAACGAATCATTGGCACGAATGTGAGTGCGGCAACAAGGCTGATATAACAGCTCACAACTTTAAATGGATTGTTGACAGGAAAGCCACTACTACCGAAAAAGGCTCAAAGCATGAGGAATGCACCGTCTGCGGTTACAAAAAAGCTGCCGTTGACATTCCGAAAATTGATTCTCACAACAACAACTACGGTACGGAATGGAAGTATGATGAAACAAATCATTGGCACGAATGTGAAGACGGCGAAAAAGCTGACATAACCGCTCACAACTTTAAATGGATTATTGACAAGGAAGCCACGGCTACCGAAAAAGGCTCAAAGCATGAGGAATGCACCGTCTGCGGTTACAAAAAGACTGCCGTTGATATTCCTGCAATCGGTTTTGGAAGCAGTTCGGATGACGAAGCAAATAAGCCGACAAACATCGTTTCTTCCGAAAGCAGTTCTGCTGACCAAACAAACAAACCGATAAATACAGCCTCACCGAAAACAGGCAATACCGATAATATGATTTTGTGGATTGTCCTGCTGATTGCCGGCGGCGGTGCATTCATTACCGCAACGGCTGTTGACAGAAAGAAAAAGTAAAACAAATAACAGAAGAGATTAAACTATAAGGCGGCTATCGAAAACGATAGTCGCCTTGTCTTTTTGCAAAATTCATTTTTAATTTGCGTTTGTTGTTACCTGAGTTGCGTTTGCCACATAGCTTTCATACTCGTCAATGCCCCAGTTTTCTTTTACTTCATCAGAGATAGGAAAGGTGCGAAACAGCATTGTACTGCGTTCACTGTCTGCCTTATCCTCATTGGTGCTGAGAGCATAGACATTGCCGTTGTACCACAGCTCATTTGTATTTTCAAAGGTTGTAAGATAGAAAATATCCTGAATTGTATCAACCTTATTAATGCCCATTCCGCTTACTGCGGCAGCCATTACGGCACTTTTCATCAGGATTGTATCGCTGTTATTTTTCTCGTTCTCAATCGAAACAAAGTTGCTCATTGTTGTTCCGAGACCGATATTCATAATATAATTTGTCTTTGTTTCAACAGAGGCTGTGAAGCTGATTTTATCGGCATCGTAGTAATAATACTGATACTCCGTTCCGTTTGCATCATTCTGAGGACTGCCGAGCATTTTCCAACCCTTTGGATTAATCATATCAAGATTACCCGCCTCTTTGAGCATTTCGTTGTAATTATATGTGAATTCTTCAAGAGTGATTGCGTAGCACATTCCGTTTACATTTTCACTTTCTTTGCGAATGTTCGGATTTTCTGTTACCTTTGCCTCATCGAGAGTAGAAAATTTATCGGGCGCATCTACTACACCCGAAACATCGGCATTCTTCTTGTCAGAACAGCCGAAAAGTGAAAGCATGAGGATTGCCGCTACAATCAGAACTAAAGATTTTTTCATCAAATCACCAGATTTTCATATGTGTCAAAAACTCCACTTAAAAAAGTGGAGTTTTCTTATTTTTATCAATTATTCTTCCGTATTATCTTCGGTTGAATCAGAAGTTTCACCCTCGTTATTTTCGGAAACTTCTTCTGCAACCGCTTCTGACGGTTCGCCGTTTTCTGCGTTATCTTCGCTCTCGGCTGATTCATCATCTTCACCGTCAATGTGAGGAACACGGGCGATTGTTACAACCCTGTCGTCACCGTTTACTTTCATTACGGTTACACCCTTTGAAGGACGGGCGCAAACACGAATTGATTCGGCGGCAATTCTGATAATAATGCCTTCTTCCGAGATGATAATAATATCATCGTCAAGGTTAACCACCTTGATAGCGGCAACATCGCCGTATTTTTCCGTGTGGTAGTTGGTAAGACCTTTACCGCCACGGCTCTGAACACGGTAATCATCGGGACTTGAAAGTCTGCCGTAGCCTGTTTCGGAAACTGTAAGAACAAGACCGCCCTCACGGACAACACTCATTCCGACTACGCAGTCACCCTCTTTGAGAGCCATTGCCTTAACACCTCGAGCCTGTCTGCCCATTGCACGAATGTCGGTTTCGTTAAAGCGAATAGCCATACCCTTCTTGGTGGCGATAATAACCTGACTGTTACCGTCGGTCATTCTTACCCACGCAAGTTCGTCACCCTCGTTAAGTTCAAGAGCGATAAGACCGCCCTTTCTTGAGGTATTGTATGCATTGAGTTCAATACGCTTGATAATGCCCTGACGGGTGACCATAACAAGGTATTTTTCCTCGTCAAATTCAGGCACTCTTATCATTGAGGTTACCTTTTCGTCGGGTGAAATCGGAATCAGATTTGCAATATTCACACCCTTTGACTGACGGCTTCCCTCGGGAACTTCATAGCATTTAAGACGATAAACTCTGCCCTTGTCAGTAAAGAACAGAACATAATCGTGTGAATTGATTACGAACATTTCAGCTGCAATATCTTCTTCACGGCGTGACATACCCGATACACCACGACCTCCTCTGCGCTGAATTTTGTAGGTATCGGCAGAAAGACGCTTTACATATCCAAACTGTGTAAGTGTAAGAACGCACTCCTCCTGCGGAATAAGATCCTCAATATCAACTTCACCGCTGACAGCACAAATTTCTGTTCTTCTCGGATCGGCATATTTATTACGAATCTGCATAATTTCTTCTTTTACGATTTCAAGCTGTCTTGGCTCGCTTGCAAGAATTTCAAGATATTCTTCAATTTTTGCGTGGAGGGCTGCAATTTCATCCTCAATCTTAGTCTGCTCCATATTTGTGAGCTGACCAAGACGCATCTGAACGATAGCCTGAGCCTGAACATCATCAAGACCGAAACGCTCCATAAGACCTGCTTTTGCGCTTACAGTATCCTTGCTGTTTCTGATAATTTTGATTACCTCATCAATGAAGTCAAGCGCAATCTTCAAGCCCTCGAGAATGTGAGCTCTGTCACGGGCTTTTTTGAGGTCAAAATCAGTACGACGGCGAATAATCTCAGCCTGAAATTCAATATAGCATTGGAGCATTTCCTTGAGTGAAAGAATTTTAGGCTCGCCGTCAACGATAGAAAGCATAATTGCACCGAAGGTTGTCTGCAACTGTGTATATGAAAACAGCTGATTAAGAACAATCTGCGGTGAGGCATCTCTCTTGATGTCAATTTCAATGTGCATACCCTTACGGTCGGAATGATCCTCGATATTTGAAATACCCTCAATTCTCTTATCCTTTACGAGGTCGGCAATGTTTTCAATAAGTCTTGCTTTGTTGACCTTGTACGGAAGCTCCGTAACGATAATTTTATATCTGCCGTTTTTAGCTTCGATAATTTCAGTCTTGGCTCTTACGGTAATTTTTCCGCGACCTGTTGCATAGGCGGCACGAATACCGCTTCTGCCCATAATAATGCCGCCTGTCGGGAAGTCGGGTCCCGGCATACACTCCATAATCTCAGCAAGCTCGGCATCGGGATTGTCAATAAGAGTGCAAACTGCGTCAATTGTTTCACCGAGGTTATGCGGAGGAATTTCGGTTGCCATACCAACGGCAATACCGCTTGAACCGTTTACGAGAAGGTTTGGAAAACGGCTTGGAAGAACAGTCGGTTCTTTAAGACGGTCATCGTAGTTTGACATAAAGTCAACCGTGTTTTTCTCGATATCCGTGAGCATTTCAAGAGAAATTTTACTCATTCTTGCCTCTGTATAACGGTAAGCGGCAGGCGGATCACCGTCCACCGAACCGAAGTTACCGTGACCGTCAACAAGCATATATCTCATGGAAAAATCCTGTGCAAGACGAACCATTGCGTCATAAACCGAGGCGTCACCGTGAGGGTGATACGAACCAAGCACCTGACCTACCGTGTCGGCACACTTGTGGTACGGCTTTGACGGATCAAGACCGATTTGATTCATTGTATAGAGTATTCTTCTGTGAACAGGTTTCAAACCGTCTCTGACATCGGGCAACGCACGGGAAACAATAACGCTCATGGAGTAGTCCAAAAAGCTTTTTCTCATTTCATTTTGCAGATCGACATCAATAATTCTCGAATCCTTGTTCTGATTCTGTTCGTTATCCATATTCTTTCCTCGCTTTTCAAGCTCTTGTTACTGTCTGTTCAATAATATATATTAGTGTTATTTTGCGTTTTTCTATTAGTTTACTGTGTGATTTTGTTCCGGTAGGGGCGTTCATTGGACGCCCGCCTTGATGAAACTATTTGTTTTACACATATTTTTTGATGTGATGAAAAGTGTGTATGAATTTTGTAGCGGCAAACCGTGTTCGCCATTCATTTTGCTTAAAAAAGCAAAATGATTAAACAACATTTTTTATTTAACATCATTACCGATTTAAACAAATCATTTGTATCACCAAGTAGGTTTTGCAATTGTTTTGATTTTGTGCCTTTATTCAATTCGTGTTTACACACGAATTGATTGGCGATCACTGATCGCCGCTACAGTATGGCAATACATTTGCGGCATTTATAAAATTTAATATCAAAAGTGTTTTACTGCGGCTGAAATATCTTCGTAGAGTTTCGGAAAGCGTTTTTTTATGCTTGTGGGACGGAATGTTTTAGAATCTACAAAACCGTGTTCGGTTGTACCGTAGCCAAGTTCGGTTTCCGAACCGTCTTTTTCAATACGCTTTACCGTGTATGTAAAAATAATTCTTGCGGCTGTGATAGTCTGCACCCAAGTGCGGATAATCAGCTCATCCTCATAAAGGGCAGGGATTCCAAAATGACAACTCAGGTTCAAAAGGGGAGTCATTACACCTGCATTTTCCATGTCTGTGTAGCTGATTCCGAACATTTTGATATAGTCATTTCTTGCTATTTCGTACCAAATCGGATAATTTGAGTGGTGTACAATTCCCATTCTATCCGTTTCTGCGTAACGAACTGTAACTTTTGTTCTTGCGTGCATAAAATCACCCCGTTTTTAAAATTTTGATTTATCGTAATATATCAGACATCGAGATTTTGTACATACTTTGCATTTTTCTCAATGAAATCTCTTCTCGGCTCAACCTTATCACCCATAAGAATTGTGAAGGTTTCGTCTGCCTGTTCTGCATCGCTGAGATCAACACGGAGCATAAGTCTTGTTTCGGGATTCATTGTTGTTTCCCAAAGCTGTTCGGAGTCCATCTCACCAAGACCTTTGTATCGCTGAACTTCGGTTTTACCCTCAATTTGAGCCAGAATTTGGTCACGCTCAAGGTCTGAATACGCATATTTATGCTCTTTGCCCTTTGAAATTCTAAAGAGAGGCGGCTGGGCAATGTAAACATGGCCCTCTTCAATAAGCGGACGCATATATCTGAAAAAGAAAGTTAAAAGAAGGGTTCTGATGTGCGAACCGTCAACATCGGCATCCGCCATAATGATAACCTTGTCGTATCTGAGCTTTGCAATATCAAATTCATCACCTATGCCTGTACCGAGTGCAGTGATAACGGGCATAAGCTTGTCATTTCCGTAAACTCTGTCAATTCTTGCTTTTTCAACATTGAGCATTTTACCCCAAAGAGGGAGAATAGCCTGAATTCTTCTGTCACGGCCGCCCTTTGCTGAACCGCCCGCAGAGTCACCCTCGACTATGAAGATTTCTGTTTCGCTGCTGTCTTTTGACTGGCAGTCGGCAAGCTTACCCGGAAGCTGTGCGGAGTCAAGCGGAGATTTTCTTCTTGCATTTTCCCTTGCTTTTCTTGCAGCCTCTCTTGCTCTTGACGACGCAAGCGCCTTTTCAAAAATTACCTTTGCAACAGCAGGATTTTCTTCGAGATAAACAGAAAGCTTATCCCTCATAAGGCGGTCAACCATTGCTCTTACCTCGGTATTACCGAGTTTTGCCTTGGTCTGTCCTTCAAACTGAGCCTCTTTGAGCTTTACACTGACAATTGCGGTAAGTCCTTCACGGACATCTTCACCGCTGAGGTTCTTATCATTGTCCTTCAATTTTCCGAACTTTCTTGCATAGTCATTCATAACATAGGTGAGTGCTCTTTTGAAGCCTTCTTCATGAGTACCGCCGTCGGTTGTATGAATGTTGTTTGCAAAAGTGAGCAGATTTTCGTTATAGCTTTCGTTGTACTGAAGTGCAATTTCAACCGCAATCGTATCATCTGCGTTTCTTGATGCAAAGTAAATTACATCGGGATGAATAACTTCAAGAGAACGCTTTTTGTGAATATACTCAACAAAGCTCTTGATACCGCCCTCATAGACAAAGTTATTCTGAATAATATTTTCAAGGTCACGCTCGTCACGAAGCTCGATGTGAACACCTGCATTGAGAAATGCCTGTTCACGAAGTCTTCTTTCCAAAACGCTGTAATCGTAAACCGTGGTTTCTTTAAAAATTTCAGGGTCGGCTTTAAAGCGTACTTCCGTACCCTTAACATCAGACTTGCCGATTTTTTGAAGGTCGGTTACAATTTTTCCTCTTTCATAACGCTGGAAGTAAACATCCTCGCCGTCACAAACCTTGACTTCGAGCCACTCGGAAAGTGCGTTTACAACAGACGCACCTACGCCGTGCAAACCGCCCGAAACCTTGTAACCGCCTCCGCCGAATTTTCCGCCGGCGTGGAGAACTGTGAATACAACCGTTACGGCAGGGAGTCCTGTTTTGCTGTTCACGCCGACAGGAATACCACGGCCGTTATCGGTTACTCTGATTATATCGCCCTTTTCGATGACTACATCAATTTTTGTGCAATAACCTGCAAGTGCTTCGTCAATTGAGTTATCTACGATTTCGTAAACAAGGTGGTGAAGTCCCCTCGGTCCTGTTGAACCGATGTACATGCCCGGACGCTTTCTTACAGCCTCAAGTCCTTCAAGAACCTGAATTTCATCTGCGCCGTATTCCTGTTCAACCTTTGAAAGCTCCATCCCCTCGGATTCGCCGTCAAATTCAACCAATTTTTCAGCCTCAATCTCTTTTTCGTAGGCTTCATCAATGGCTTCCTCGTTTATATTTTCGTTGGTTTCATCAATATTTTCATTCATATTTTCGTTGTTTTCAAGATTATCCAAAACACTTACCTCCGTTTATTCGATGAACGAACAGCGTTTTTGTTCGTTTGTTTTTTATGCTGCTTTTTTGATATTTGAATATTTTCGCTTTTTTGAGCGTCTGCTCCGAATTTTCTGAATTTTGTAAAAAACGGCACAAAAAGCAGAAAAAACAGTATAAGTACGATATTTGTAATCATCAACGCTATCACATTTGTGCCTGAAAAAGCCGTCATTTCAAAGATATTGACGAAAATTCCTATCACTACTGCAATCAAAAATAAAATCCAAAGTCCCGAAAATGAGGTTTTGAACTGCTTTTTGCAGTGATAGCAGGTGTGAATTTTTGTATTTAAGCTCTTCCTTGCGTCACCGTAACGATAAATTGCGTGACAATGCGGGCATACGGGCAGTTTGAACACAATATCACCCGTTAAAACTTTCTGTTCACGGAATAACGGTTGCCGTCATCCGTTTTTTTATTTTCCGAAGCTTCCTCGGAATTTATGTAGTGTCTACTTCTGTTCACCGTATGGTGCTGGGGCATTTCGGAGTGAATCTTTTTGAGTATTGCTCCGCTTGACGCATGATTCTCACTTGTATTGTTAATCACGGAAACATATTCCTGCTTTTCAAAGGATGATGAATCGGAAGAAATCTCATTTGAATCAAGTCTTTGTCTTGCGGCATTTCTTTCGGCTCTGATTTTATTAAATACATCCGTGTTAATTTCAAAATTATCATCGGTATCATTCTGCTGAGGAGTGATACTCGGAAAAGTATAGTTTTCATCCTCGTCAAGTTCCGAGGTAAGAAGATTGTCTGAATAAGCGATACCTGCTTTTTTTGCCTCCATAGACTTACGGTATTTCTTGTACGGCTCATAGTGAACAAAGCTCGGTGAAGCTGCCGTAAAAATTATAAGCGGAATCGCAACGAGTAAAATTCCGAGAGGATTGCTCACGAGACCTGCAAGAATCCAACCTGCCATTATTGCAAGAGAAATTACCACAGCAACAATAAAAAACAAAATTACCTTCTTATCAACTGCAACCTTGCTCTCTTTTCCGCACTTTTGGCAGATATATTCTGCTTTTCTTCTGCTTGCAAATGATGAGGTATATGAAATTCTTCTTCCGCAGTAGGGGCATTTTCTCATTTTCATACACAGAACTCCTTTTTATATCCGTATCAACGGTACATAAGCTCCTTATAGGGAGATTGACTTCTTTTTATGAGTGTTTTTGATGAAAGCTGGCTGATATAAACGGTAATTTTGCCGTTCTTTTCACAGACAACAAAGGATTTCGGCAATTCAAACGAAACATTTACAACTCTGCCTCTTTTTTCGGCGGCAGTAAGATAATCCCTTGTCTTTTTTGACACGGTACACTCGTCCATATCAAAAATTCCGATAACCGTTTCGGTTGTGATAACGGTGTCCTGTCCGAGATGAAGATACATCAGCTAACCTCTCCGTTGTTCAGCAGAAAGATTTTTCCGTCTTTGAGCTGTTCTTTATTCGATTTTTCACAGCAGGTAATAAACACCTGACATCCGTGAAGCTCGTTGAGTAAAAAATCCTGTCTTTTTGCATCAAGCTCAGAAAGCACATCGTCAAGCAGAATAACGGGTTCTTCGCCCATTCTTTCACGCAATACAGACGCCTCGGCAAGCTTCAGCGACAGAACCGCACTTCGCTGTTGTCCCTGAGATGCAAAAGCTCTGGCATTTTTACCGTTTATTATAATTTCAATATCATCACGATGAGGACCGTAATTTGTAAAACCCGTCCTTATATCGTCACTCTTGTGTTTTTCAAGCTTACACTTGAGTTTTTCATAAATTTCACCGACCGTATCATTCTCGGAGGCTTCATATCCCGACGTATAACGGATTTTCAGCTCTTCTTTGCCTTTTGAAATTCCGTTATGATACTCAACGGCACGGTCGGAAAGCATTTTTACATAGTCGATTCTGTTTTTTACAAGCACTGCGCCGCTTTTCAAAAGCGGTTCATCCCATACGGGAAGTGTGTCCGCAAGTGACGGCCGCCTGTAAATGTCTTTCAAAAGCGAATTTCGTTGATTGAGAATCCTGTTGTATTTTGAGAGAACAACCGCATTTTTGAGCTTTTCACGACAGATTGCGCTGTCAACAAATTTTCTCCGCTCACCCGGACCTCTTTTTATAAGGCTGAGGTGTTCGGGAGAAAATACAACGGCGCAAAACCGTTCAATCAGTGCGGCGGCTGAATTTTTCTGCACGCCGTTGATTTCTACGGACTTTTTTCCGCCCCTGAAAAGAATTTTTGCGGTTTGCTCACGCTCCTGACCGAGAAAACGCATCTCAATCCTTGCAAAATTCTCATCCCAATTGATAATTTCGCTGTCCTTTGAACCTCTGAAGCTGTGACCTCCGCAAAAAAACCACAGTGCCTCAAGCAAATTTGTCTTTCCCTGAGCATTGTCACCGTAAATTATATTTACTCCGTCACAAGGAGTGATTATATTGTCCTTTAAATTTCTGTAATTTTCAAATTTAAGAGCAATTACCTTCACTTACTTCATCAATCCCAAAGTTATTCAACGATTATTTCAAGACCGTCAAACACAGCCGTGTCGCCGACACGCATTTTTTTGCCTCTCATTGTGCAGATCTCACCGTTTACGGTAACATCTCCGTTCTGAATTACAACTTTTGCCTGTCCGCCGGTTTCAACCGCACCGCCGAGTTTAAGTAAATCCTGCAATTTTATGTATTCGCTGTCAATTTTAATTTTCTCAGTTTTCATTTGCCAACCTCATCGGAACAACTATGCTCAGATAGCTGTCACCCTTAACGGGTTTTACAATCATTGCCGTAAGTGAGCCGTTGAGAATAAGCTTAATCTCATCGGTATCGGCATTTTTTAAAGCGTCAAGAAGGTATCTGTTGTTAAAGCCGATTTCAACCGACTCTCCGATGATAGGAACAGAGATTACATCATTGGCTCTGCCTACTGCGGATGTGCATGAAAGTTTAATTTCATCATCCGAAAAAATGCATCTTACCGGGCTTTGGATTCTATCGTTGTTCAAAAGCGACATTCTTTCAACTGCATCAATAATTGTTCTTGTATTGATAACAACCTCGGTTTTTGTCTCTTTCGGAATTGCAGACTTGTATTCTATGAATGTACCCTCGATAAGACGGGAGATAATTCTGTAATTTTTAATTTTGAATGTGATATGTCGCTGACCGATGATAATTTCCGTATTTTCTTCGTCATCGGTGAGGAGTTTAAGCACCTCATGCTGAGTTTTTCCCGGAACAACAAAACGGTTTTTGCTTTCGCTGTCTACATTTTCACTGCGAATTGCCATTCTGTAACCGTCAATGGCAATAATTTTGAATACACCGTCCTCAATTTCGTAAAGTGAACCTGTGTAAATAGGCTTTGCCGTGTTTTCGCTTACTGCGTAGACTGTCTGTCTGATCATATCACGCAGAATTTTTGCGTTGAGAGTGATTCTGTCAGTCTGTTCAAATGACGGAAGGTCGGGATATTCAACAGATGACATACCGACAATCTGATAATTAACCTTTCCGCAGGCAATGTATGTAACCATACGCTCATCGGTTTCGATAAAGACAATCTCTTCGGGAAGTCGGCGTACAATATCAAGAAACAGCTTTGCGCTTACGACAATTTCGCCTTCTTCTTTGATTGTTGCCTCAATATCGGTTGTTATACCGATTTCGAGGTTATAACCTGAAATATTCAGTGTATTACCGTATGCTTTTATAAGAACGCCTTCAAGTGCAGGAATTGATGCCTTTGTTGACACAGCTCTTGACACATTGGATATGGCTGTTGCCAAATCGGAGCGCAAACATGAAATTTTCATCGGGTGCATTCTCTCCTGTCTTTTTATTAATATTTTTATTGTAGTAGTAGTAGGGGATGTCAAAATGTCAAAAAGCGGTGAGATTCCGCATTGACACTGAAAAAAAGCATAAACAAAAGATTTTTTCAATTTGTTTGCTTTTGTTGACAAAAATATTTTTCGGTAAAATTTTCAACATCGGGTTGAAGAATGTTTATGGAATGTTGAAAAATATGTTAAATAAGTCAGCCTATCTGTCACGGATATTTTTGATGGTATCGTCAATGATTTCTTTGACCTTTCTGTCCTTTTCCATCATCTTCTGAACCTTCTGAATTGTATATATAATGGTAGAGTAATGACGATTGCCGAATTCTTCACCGATTGCAACCATTGAAAGCGTTGTAAGCTCTCGTGTAACATATATTGCAATATGTCTTGCGTTGCTGATATTGGCACTGCGGTTTTTCTGTGAACGAATTTCGTCTGCCGAAACGCCGTAGGTTCTTGCAACCTCGTCAATAATGCGTTCAACGGTAACCTCGGGCGGAGCGTCATTGTTGAGAATGTCGGAAATTATGCCCTGAACCGAATTAATTGTCGGTTTTTCACCGTCAAGGTAGTATTTGGCTTTGATTTTTTTAACTGTTCCCTCAAGCTGACGGATATTTGCCTTGATTTTAGATGCAACATACTCGCAGACTTCGTCCGAAATTTCAACTCCGTCAAGTTCTGCCTTTCTTTTTATAATGGCAATTCTTGTTTCAAGATCCGGAGGCTGGATATCTGCAATAAGATCCTGCTCAAATCTTGAACGCAAACGATCCTCAAGAGTTTTGATTTCCTTAGGAGGACGGTCCGATGTGAGAACAATCTGTTTTCTTGCGTCATAAAGTGCGTTAAAGGTATGGAAAAATTCTTCCTGCGTACTTTCTTTACCGCCGATAAACTGAACATCGTCCACAAGCAGAATATCCGCCTGTCTGTATTTTTGTCTGAATTCATTCATCTTGGCAAGACGAAGCGACTCAACAAGCTCAACGGTAAAATCGTCGCCTTTTATGTAACAGATAACCTTTGACGGATCGTTTTTCTTGATTTCATTGCCGATTGCATACAAAAGGTGAGTCTTGCCGAGTCCCGAGTTTCCGTAAAGAAAGAGGGGGTTGTAGGCATGTGACGGATTTGTTGCAACTGCAAGACAGGCTGCATGAGCAAACTTATTTGACGAGCCGACAATAAATGTGTCAAAGGTGTATTCGTAAGAACTGCTGTCGGGGCTTTGCAAAAGAGGAGCGGTTGCCGCCGATGTTGTGATTGATGCCGCCGCAGACGGCTTTGATTTTTTCGGCGCATTTGCCGGTGTGCGGAACTCAATATTGAACTTTGTTCCGAAAATCTCTTCAAATCCCTCGTTGAGAAGCGACATATAGCATCTCCTCAATGTTTGGGCGTGAAAGTCATTTGGCACGAGCAGATAAGCGGTTCCGTTGTCAAAATCAAGGTCAACGGGCTGAATTCTGCTGATCCATGTATTGTAGGCGATGTCGGTAATTTTAGATTTACAGTAATCGCTTATAACTTTCCATGCGTCTTCAAAGGAGTCCATTAATTTAATCTTTCCCTTCCACGGTGCAACACACTGCACCCATTTTCCATAATTATCCCATTTTGATAAAATACCATTCTGCTTTATTATAACGCAACAAATTTAAAATTGCAATTACAAAAAGCCATTTGTAATTTATTGTAATTTATACTTTATTATTATTAAAGTGCGCAAACAGGGTGCAAATTTTACAATAATTCGGATATATAGTGTGTGTTAAATTCTGTGTTGCAATATATTGTATTTACCGATAAAGAAAAATAATTTGCTGCTGTTTTTCAAAATCAAAAGAAAATTTTAAATTTCATTTTAGAAAATAAAAAAATAAAAATTTTTGTTGACTACGGGCTGAAATTAAGATATAATGCTATATTGCAAGGTTATATTTTGAAGGGAGGGTTTTCATTATGTTGAGAACTTATCAGCCTAAGAAGCTCCACAGAAAAAAGGAGCACGGCTTCAGAAAGAGAATGTCTACATCTAACGGCAAGAAAGTTTTAGCCAGAAGAAGAGCTAAAGGTAGAAAAAGGTTGTCTTATTAAAGAGAAGACCACTTTTAACCGGTGGTCTTTCTTTTTTAATGCACCTGTTTGCAAGGTGGTAAATTTATGAGTGAATATATCACTTTGAAGGATAACAGGGATTTTTCCGGACTTTACAGACGGGGAAAATCCTTTGTTGGTCCTGTTTTGGTAACTTATGTGTTAAAGAACAAATCCGATAACCTGCGTTTTGGAATAACCACCGGCAAAAAAATCGGAAAAGCCGTAAGGCGCACAAGGTCAAGGAGGGTAATAAGAGAGGCTTATTACAAACTTTATCCCGATATAAAAAAAGGATATGACTTTGTTTTTGTTGCCAGAGGTAAAACACCCTATGTTAAAAGCACTGTTGTTTACAAGGAAATGAAAAAACAGCTTTTGCTTGCAGGTGTTCTTAAAGAGGGATAGTTTTATGAAACGAATTCTTCTGGCAATTATCAGGTTTTACCGGACCTCAGTTTCTCCGTTGACGGCAAGTCATTGTAAATACATTCCGACTTGTTCGCAATACGGTATTGAGGCAATTGAAAGGTTTGGTGCACTCAAGGGCACAGCGCTTACCGTTTGGCGTATTCTGCGCTGCAATCCGTTTTCAAAGGGCGGGTATGATCCCGTTCCGGAAAAAAAGCCAAAGAGTAAGAAATTAAAGTGAGGTAACCGTATGCAGATCTTTGGTTTTCTTGGAAGCTTGCTCGGCTATGTGCTGTGGGGAGCTTTCTATCTTCTTAAAGATTTCGGACTGTCAATTATCGTCTTTACAATTATTGTAAGACTTTGTATGTTTCCTTTTACAATCAAACAGCAAAAATCAATGGCAGGTACCGCAAGACTTTCCAAAAAACAAAAGGAAATTCAGGAAAAATATAAAAATAACAGACAAAAGGCACAGGAAGAAATATCTAAGCTCTATGAAAAAGAGGGCGTAAAGCCGACAGGCGGCTGTCTTACGATGATTGTTCCGTTCCTTGTTCTTTTCGGAGTATTCTACGCTGTTGCATATCCGCTTACAAACACACTTCATATCGACAGCGCAAAGGTAACCGAAGCTCTTAATTATGTAAATACAATTCCCGGATATACTGCGGCGTCGGGCGCAACCAATGCCACATATCAGGAAATTTATTTTTTGAAGGATTTCAGCTGTTTCCAAAATATTGACGCTATTCAGCAGATTTTTTCTGCCGACCAGCTCAATACAATCACTATGTTTGAAAAGGGATTTAATACATTCGGTATGAACCTTTTCGCAATTCCGCAGGACTACGGTCTTTGGAGTCCGATGATTCTTTTCCCTGTAATATGTTTTGCATCAAACGTACTTACACAGTTTATCACAATGAGAATCAACGGAAAGAACAATCCTATGCAGCAACAGCAGGGCTGTATGAAGGTTATGATGTATGCAATGCCGCTTTTCTCGGCATATATCGCCTACATTGTTCCGTCAGCCGTTGCATTTTACTGGATTGTATCTTCTCTCGTAAGCCTTGTTCAGTCGGTTATCGTGGGCAAGCTTTTCAGCCCTCAGAGAATGACAGCAACATCCGAAGCAAGACACGCCGCTCTTATGTTTGAGCAGGAGGCTCTTGTTCAGTATAACTATGTTCCGCACGGTCTTTCAGAGAGTGCAGAAGAAAATACAAATTCCAAAAAGAAGAAAAAGAAGTAGAAGTTTGAAATCAGGTGATATTGTGATTAAAGAAGCTATCGGCATTGGCGATAACGAAGTTGACGCATTAAACGATGCAAAAAAGCAGCTTGGTCTTGACGAAAATGCAGAGGTTGATTTTGAGGTTATCCAGAGAGCCGAAAAGAAAAAATTCGGTCTTTTCGGAGGTCAGCCTGCAAAGGTTAGGGTTACTCTCAAAGAAACTCCTGCAGAAAAAGCAGAACAGTTTTTGAGAGATGTTCTCGACAACATGAAGCTTGAAAGCGTTATGATAGAGAAGAAAGAAATTGAAGGCGGTATCGAGTTCAATCTTTCTGGTGAGGATGTCGGTTTTGTAATCGGCAGAAGAGGTGAAACACTTGACTCACTTCAGTACCTTACAAGCCTTGTTGCCAACCACTCTGACAACAGCTATTTTAAGGTAACTATTGATACGGGAAACTACAGAGAAAAGAGAGAAAAGACTCTTGAAATTCTCGGCAGAAAGCTTGCTTTCAAGGCTGTTAAAACAGGCAGAAAGACAAATCTTGAGCCAATGAATCCTTATGAGAGAAGAATTATTCACACTTCTGTTCAGAAGGTAAACGGTGCTATTTCATGGAGCGAAGGCGAAAACGCAAACCGCCATGTTGTTATCGGTCCTGATCCAAAGGCAAAGCCCGTTCGCAGAAACGGCGGTTATAACAACAGAGGCAGAGGCGGCAGACGCCCATACAGCGCAAACCGTTCCGAGCATAATACTCCCGCAAATCCTGACAGAAAGCCCCTTAACGAGGGCGGTGCAACAGGTCTTTACGGAAGAATAGACAAATAATTACAGGGCGGTTTTTAACCGCCCTTTTTTCTTGGTGATTTTATGAATTACGATACAGTTGCCGCAATAAGTACCGCTCAGGGAGAGGGCGGTATCGGCGTTATTAGAATTTCGGGTGACGATGCACTTCAAATTGCAGACAAAGTTTTTAACTCCGTTTCTGGTAAAAAGGTTACTGAGATGAAAGGCTATACGGCATCGTTCGGTAAAATTTCGGAAGATGGTGAAGATATTGACGAGGCGGTTGCACTTGTCTTTAAAGCACCTCACAGCTATACGGGCGAAGATGTTGTTGAGCTTTCGTGCCACGGCGGACTTTACATTACAAAAAGAGTTCTGCGTGCCGTTCTCAATGCCGGCGCCGTTCCGGCTCAGGCAGGAGAATTTACAAAGCGAGCATTTCTAAACGGCAAAATTGAACTCACCGAAGCAGAGGCTGTAATTGACATTATAAGCGCTAAAAGCAGGGGGGCGGCAAGGTCTGCTCTTTGTGTAAAAGAGGGTGCTTTGCGCAAGAAAATTGACGGTGTAAAAAATGACCTTCTCTCAATGGCGGCTCACCTTTCTGCGTGGGCAGATTATCCCGAGGAGGATATTGCCGAGGTTACGGCTGATTCCGTAATTGAAACCTGTGACAAGGCAATCAAGTGTTTTAAGTCCTTACTTGACAGCTATGACTGCGGTCAGGCGGTAAAAAAAGGCATTGATACTGTAATTGCCGGCAGACCGAATGTAGGAAAAAGCACACTTATGAATTTGCTTTCGGGATATGAAAAGAGTATTGTAACCGATATTCCCGGAACTACGAGAGATATTGTTGAAGATACGGTAACTGTGGGCGATGTTGTTCTGAATCTCAGCGATACGGCAGGACTTCGTGATACTGAGGACACGGTTGAAAAAATCGGTGTTGACAGAGCGAGAAAAAGACTTGAGCAATGCGGTCTTTTGCTTGCTGTTTTTGATAACAGCAGAGAGCTTGACGAGGACGATTATGCACTCATTGAGTCTGCAAAGCTTGTGCCTTCAATTGCTGTAATTAATAAGAATGATCTTGATAATAAGCTTGATATAGAATATATCAGCAAAAATATAAAATATATAGTATATATATCCGCAATCAGCGGTGACGGCAGAGATGAATTAACAAAGGCTGTTGAAAAAATTGCAGGAACTCAAAACTTTAATCCGAGTGAAGGCGTTCTCTCAAATGAAAGACAGCGAATTGCCGTTAAAAATGCACTTGATTCGGTTGTTGAGGCAATGAACGCACTTAAATGCGGTATGACATTTGACGCAGTAACAGTTTCAATTGAGGATGCAATTTCACACTTACTTGAATTAACTGGTGAGAGAACAAGTGATGAGGTTGTGGATAGGGTGTTTCACAACTTCTGCGTAGGAAAATAGGTGATATTATGAATTATTTTGCGGGTGAATATGATGTTGCAGTAGTCGGTGCAGGTCATGCCGGAATCGAGGCGGCTCTTGCGGCGGCAAGGCTTGGCTGTAAAACTGCAATATTTACCATAAACATGGATGCGGTCGGAAACTGTCCCTGCAATCCGTCAATCGGAGGAACAGCAAAAGGACATCTCGTACGTGAGATTGACGCACTCGGCGGTGAAATGGGAAAGACTGCCGATGAATGTTTTTTGCAGTCCAGAATGCTTAACAGGGGAAAAGGTCCTGCTGTTCATTCGCTGAGAGCACAGATTGACAGAAGAAAATATTCTTCCGTTATGAAACATAAGATTGAATTACAGAAAAATCTCGACCTTCGTCAGGCTGAAATTACGGATATTGAAAAAACAGACGGCGGTTATAATCTCACTACAAGAATGCTTGCCGTATTTAAGTGCAAGACCGTTATTATTGCAACGGGTACATATCTCGGCGGCAGAATTTTTGTCGGTGAGGTTTCATATGAAAGCGGTCCCGACGGAATTTTCCCTGCCGCATTTCTCGGTGCAAGCCTTAAAAAACTCGGTCTGCCTTTAAGAAGATTTAAGACAGGTACTCCGGCAAGAGTTCTGAAAAGTTCAATTGATTTTTCTGAGCTTGAAGTTCAAAAAGGTGATGAACCTCCCCAGCCGTTCTCTTATGAAACTGAGAATCTCGGTGAAAACAAGGTTGAATGCCATGTCAGTTGGACAAATGACGAAACAAAGCAGATTATTCTTGAAAATATCAACCGTTCTCCGCTTTATGCCGGCAAAATTGAGGGGGTTGGTCCCCGTTATTGTCCAAGCTTTGAAGATAAGATTATGCGTTTTAAGGATAAGCCAAGACATCAGCTTTTTATTGAGCCGTGCGGACTTGATACCGAGGAAATGTATCTTCAGGGAATGAGCTCATCACTTCCGGAAGAAGTTCAGCTTAAATTCTACCACACAATAAAAGGTCTTGAGCATTGCCTTATTATGCGACCTGCTTATGCAATTGAATATGATTGTGTTGATCCGCTTGCAATGAACCCGACGCTTGAATTTAAAGATTTTGAAGGACTTTTCGGTGCCGGTCAATTTAACGGTTCTTCGGGTTATGAGGAGGCTGCGGCTCAGGGACTTGTTGCAGGTATTAATGCCGCAATGAAAGTTCTCGGCAGAGAGCCTGTTATATTCGACCGTTCGGAAAGCTATATAGGCACACTTGTTGACGACCTTGTTACAAAGGGTGCGAATGAGCCGTATAGAATGATGACTTCAAGAAGTGAGTACAGACTTGTACTTCGTCAGGATAATGCCGACGAAAGACTGACTCCACTCGGTCACAATATTGGTCTTATAAGCGATGAAAGATACGCAAAGTTTCTTAAAAAACAGGAGCTTAAAAAAGAAGAACTTAATAGACTTAAAAGTACGGTGATTTCACCTACTGATGAAGTAAATGAGATACTTGTTTCACGTGAAACATCTGAAATTACTTCAGGTGTGCGACTTATTGACCTTATGAAACGGCCTCAGCTTGGTTATGATGCACTCAAGAACATTGACAAAACAAGACTGGAGCTTGATCCGAATATCTTTGAACAGGTTGAAATTGAAATTAAGTATGAGGGCTATATTCAAAAACAGCTCAAGCAAGTTGAACAAATGAAAAAGCTTGAAGTTAAGCAATTGCCAAATGACTTTGATTACAATGAAATTGAAGGACTTCGACTTGAGGCAAGGGAAAAGCTTAATAAGATTAAACCGCTCAATATCGGACAGGCGTCAAGAATTTCGGGCGTTTCTCCTGCCGATATCAGCGTACTTCTTATCTGGCTTGCTCAGAACAACAGGAGGCAGTAATGGCAATTAAAGATACTCTTACTACCGTTACTGATGGTTTTAAAACCAAACTTGACGATGAAATGCTCCAAAGGTTTGAAATCTACTTCAAATTACTTGTTGAGTGGAACGAAAAGATGAATCTTACTGCAATAACCGATGAACACGGTGTTGCAATCAAGCATTTTGCCGATAGCCTTACACTTTACAACTTTGTTGATGTAAAGAAGAATGCAAGCATTATTGATGTGGGAACAGGTGCCGGTTTTCCCGGTGTTGTGCTTAAAATTGCAAGACCTGACATTAAGCTGACGCTTCTTGACAGCCTTAACAAAAGACTTACATTTCTCGACACAGTTCTTAACGATACAGGTCTTGATGCTGAGCTTGTTCACAGCAGGGCAGAGGAGGGCGGTAAAAATAAGCTTTATCGTGAAAAGTTTGATATTGCCGTTTCAAGAGCAGTTGCAAGGCTGAATGTTCTCTGCGAATACTGCTTGCCGTATGTCAAGGTAGGCGGTTTGTTTGTAGCAATGAAAGGACCGAATGCCGATGAAGAACTTGACGGAGCAGAGAATGCTTTGAAATTACTCGGCGGTAAGGTTGAAAAGGTTCACAAGTTTAACCTTCCGTGTGACGAGGGCGAGCGTACAATCATTGTAATCAAAAAGGTAAAACCTACACCAAAACAATACCCGAGAATTTCGGGCAAAATAAAGTCACAACCGTTGTGATAAATTTCGACAGCTTTTTTGAAAAATTACCATTTTGTGGTAAAACTTCTTAAAAAAGTTGCTCACAAAGCGACAACAACCGCACCGTGTCTATGTTATTATAATAGCACAGGGACAACCCCTGATGCTAACGAACATTGAGGCGATGCGGTTGAATTTTATGCTCAAAAACGATAACAAAGTTTTAGAGATTCCGATTATTAAAATCAGACCGAACAAAGCACAACCTCGCAAAACCTTTGACGAAACCGAACTTGCCGCTCTCTCCGCATCAATCAGCGAAAACGGTATCTTGCAACCGTTGTCGGTGAGAAAAATCTCGGCTGCGGAGTATGAACTTGTGGCAGGTGAGCGCCGCCTCAGGGCATCGGTTTTGGCAGGATTACGAAAGGTGCCGTGCATCGTTTTAAAGTGTTCTGAAAAAGAGTCAGCCATTTATGCTCTCCTTGAAAATCTCCAGCGAAGCGACCTCGGTATATTCGAGGAAGCTCGCGGGATTTCAAAGCTGATCAGGCGCTACGGTCTTACCCAAGAGGAAGCAGCGAACCGACTGGGCAAAAGCCAATCAACAATTGCAAACAAGCTAAGACTTCTTCGCCTTACATACGAGGAGCAGGAATGGATTGTAAATGCAGGGTTGAGCGAAAGACACGCAAGGGCTCTTTTAAGAATTGAAGATGACGCTTTAAGACATGAGGCTCTGTCAAAAATAATTTCGGAGAATCTCAACACAAGTCAGACTGATGAACTCGTTGGCATTTTAATTAATTCAGTACCAAAAACAACAAAATCCAAAGGTACAAGCAAAGCGGTGATAAAAGACTTACGAATTTTTCTTAACACAATCAACAAGGCTATTGATACGATGCGTCTTGCAGGAATCGACGCACAATCAGACAAAAAAGACACAGACAATTTTATTGAATACACAATTCGGATTCCTAAAAGACATCAAAAGCCTGATGCAGAAAAAACTGCTTAATTCACTTTTCAGAGGGTGCGAAAGCATCCGTTCCACTCATACCCATTTCCTTATCTAAACCCCTTGCAAAGAGTCGCACAGTAATGTGCGGCTTTTTGCGTTGTATGGCTTTTATTTTTTGGTTACACAGGAAATGTTTCACGTGAAACATTTTTAGGTCATCCTAATGTAAAATATAATTCTGCAGTTTATGTTTAAAAGAGTTGCTGAAAGTTTTGTAGGGTAGAGCCGTGTTCTCCCACAAGTAACAGCAGTGATTTTCTCTTATATAAAGTTTTATAAAGGTCACAAACTTGTAGGGGCGAATATTATCCGCTTGCTTAAAAAATTCTTTGTTTTATAAAATTTATTTGATGTTATGAAAATCGTATGTTTAAATGTAGCGGCGAACCGTGTTCACCAATTATTTCGTGTGTAAACACGAAATAAGCAAAAATGACTTGAGAAGGTATGCAAAAATGACTTGAGAAGGTATGCAAAAATGACTTAACAATTCATTTAAAACTAATTTGCTAAAAAATTGTTTCACGTGAAACATTTGCTTTTGATTAAGAAAAAAAGTTGCATTAAATCCCAAAAAATCTTCAAAATAGCTTTAAAAATGGTGTGCATTATGATATAATTTTAAAGTAAAAGATATAAAAATCATAAAAACAAAAGACAAGGTGATTTTTTGGCAAAAATAATTGCAATATCAAACCAAAAGGGAGGTGTGGGAAAGACCACAACCTCCGTTAATCTTGCGGCTTGTCTGGGAAAAATGGGAAAGAAAACATTGCTTGTTGACGCTGATCCACAGGGAAATGCCACAAGCGGTGTCGCCATTGATAAGAGCAAAGTTAAGTTTTCAACTTACTCAATTCTTGTTGACGGTGCAAAAGCCGAACAATGTGTTCTTACAACCCCGTATGACAATCTGCATATTCTTCCGTCAAGTCTTGATTTGGCTGCCGCAGAGCTTGAGATTGCAGAAAAACCGCACAGAGAGGCACTTTTAAAGAATGCTTTGCTCCCGATAAAGCAGTATTATGATTACATAATCATCGACTGTCCTCCGTCACTCGGACTTATCACGGCAAATGCATTGACGGTTGCCGACACATTTCTTGTGCCGATTCAATGCGAATATTATGCACTTGAGGGATTGTCACAGCTTATCAATACGGTAAGAAGAATAAAAAGACAGTACAACGAATCAATTGAAATTGAAGGCGTTCTGCTAACAATGTATGACGGACGACTTAATCTTACACAACAGGTAGTAGATGAAGTGAAAAAATTCTTCCCACGAAAGGTTTTCAAAACAGTTGTTCCGAGGGGAGTAAGACTTTCCGAAGCACCGAGCTTTGGTATGCCTGTTATCTACTACGACAAATCCTGTAAGGGCAGTCAGGCATATACGGCACTTGCCGAGGAAATAGTCGGAAAGGAGAGAGGCTGATTTGGCAAAAAAACTCGGTGGTCTTGGAAAAGGCCTTAACGCAATATTTATAGAGAACGATTCCGAAACAGAGGGCGGAACAGTAACACTTAAAATTTCGGAGATTGAACCGAACCGTACTCAGCCGAGAAAAGAATTTGACGAACAGGCTTTGTCGGAGCTTGCAGAGAGTATTTCACAGCACGGACTTTTACAGCCGTTGCTTGTTCGTCCGCTTACACTCGGCGGTTATCAGATTGTGGCAGGTGAGAGAAGATACAGAGCAAGCCGTATGGCAGGCCTTACCGAAGTCCCTGTTATAATAAAGGAGCTTACCGATACCGAAACAATGGAGATTGCTCTTATTGAAAATCTTCAGCGTGAGGATTTAAGCCCTGTTGAAGAGGCGCTCGGCTACAAGGCTCTTATTGATGAACATGGTTTTTCACAGGAAGAAGTTGCAAAGTCGGTCGGAAAATCCCGTCCCGCAGTTGCAAATGCATTAAGACTTCTTAAACTTCCCGATAACATAATGGAATATCTCAAAGACGGCAAAATCTCGGCAGGTCATGCAAGAGCATTGCTTACGCTTGAGAATGAAGAACTGATGACGGAGCTTGCAGATGAAATTGTTGCAAAAGATCTTTCGGTAAGACAGGTTGAGAAAATCTGCAAGAAAAAACCGACAGTTCAGAAAGAAGAGAAGCCTGAGAAAAAGCCTTCGTTCTACAGCATGGTTGAACTTGCACTCTCGGAAAGCCTTGGACGAAAAATCAGCGTTTCAAAGAGCAAGGGCAAGCAAGGCGGTGTTCTTCAGATTGAATTCTATTCGGACGAAGAACTTACAGAGCTTTCAAACAAACTTAAATAACATTACATAAAGAGGTATTTTAAAATGATAGATATTAAATTTTTAAGAGAAAATCCCGACGCAGTAAAAGAAAATATCAAAAAGAAGTTTCAGGATTACAAGCTTCCGCTTGTTGATCAGGTAATTGAGCTTGATGAGCAGAGCAGAGCCGTTAAAAAACAGGCTGATGAACTCCGTTCAAACAGAAACAAAATTTCAAAGCAGATTGGCTCTCTTATGGCTCAGGGCAAAAAAGAAGAGGGTATGGCTCTTAAAGAAGAAGTTACAAAGCAGGCACAACAGCTTGCAGAGCTTGAAAAGCAGGAATCAGACCTTTCCGCAAAGGTAACGGAAATCATGATGCAGATTCCTAACATTATTGATCCGTCTGTTCCGATTGGTAAGGATGACAGTCAGAATGTTGAAATTGAGAAGTTCGGTGATCCGTTTGTACCTGATTTTGAAATTCCTTATCACACAGAAATTATGGAAAAATTCAATGGTATCGACCTTGATTCTGCAAGAAAGGTTGCGGGTAACGGTTTCTATTATCTTATGGGCGATATTGCAAGACTTCACAGTGCAGTAATCGCATATGCCCGTGATTTTATGATTAACAGAGGTTTCACATACTGTGTACCGCCTTTTATGATCAGAAGTAATGTTGTAACAGGCGTTATGAGCTTTGCCGAGATGGATTCAATGATGTACAAGATTGAGGGCGAGGACCTTTATCTTATCGGCACAAGCGAACATTCAATGATTGGTAAGTTCATTGACACAATCAACAAGGAGGAAAATCTTCCTTACACTCTCACAAGCTATTCGCCTTGTTTCAGAAAAGAAAAGGGTGCTCACGGCATTGAGGAGAGAGGCGTTTACAGAATTCATCAGTTTGAAAAGCAGGAAATGATTGTTGTTTGTAAGCCTGAGGACAGCAAAATGTGGTTTGACAAGCTTTGGCAGAACACAGTAGACCTTTTCCGTTCAATGGATATTCCTGTTCGCACACTCGAATGTTGTTCGGGCGACCTTGCTGACCTCAAGGTTCGTTCACTTGATGTTGAAGCCTGGTCACCTCGTCAGAAGAAATATTTTGAGGTTGGTTCATGTTCAAATCTCGGTGACGCACAGGCTCGCCGCCTTAAAATCAGAGTTACAGGCGAGGACGGCAAGAAATACTTTGCACATACTCTTAACAACACGGTTGTTGCACCTCCGAGAATGCTCATTGCGTTCCTTGAGAACAACCTTAACGAAGACGGAACAATCAGGATTCCTGAGGCTCTTCGTCCTTACATGGGCGGTATGGAAGTTATCAAGTAATCAACATACTGTGTTCTCACAAAAATCAGCAAACTATAGCAAATATCAAAACAAAATTATATTGACATTGTACCGTACAAATGGTATAATTTACCTTGCTAAAATCCCTTGAAAGAGGTAAACGGAGGTAATTATTATGAAACAGAGAAGTGTAGGTATCGCAATTCTTCTTTCAATCATCACTTGCGGTATTTACGGAATTTACTGGCTTATCATGCTTAATGACGAAACAAACTATGTTTCCGGTCATCAGCAGGACGGTACATCAGGCGGAGTTGTATTCTTGCTCACACTTGTGACTTGCGGTATTTACGGTTATTACTGGTGCTACAAGCAGGGTGAAAAGCTCAATGAAGCAAAGATGCAGAGAGGCATTATGATTGACACAAGTGCATCTGTAATTTATCTTGTTCTTTCAATCTTTGGTCTTAGCATTGTTGCTTATGCTCTTATGCAGAGTGAGCTTAACAAGATGCTTCCCCCACAGTAATCAATGAAAAAAAGATTATTAAAATTTTCAACGGCTGCGATTATTTTGGTCGCAGCCGGTGTTTTATATTATTTAATTGTTTCGTTTACCGGCTTTGCAATTCCGTGTGTATTCCGAAAGATAACGGGACTTTATTGCCCAGGCTGCGGTGTTACGGGAATGTTGACTCATATTGTAAGGCTTGATTTTAAGGGCGCTTTTGAGTGCAATCAGGTTTTGATTGTAATCGCACCGTTCATTCTGTATCTGCTCGGAAAAATGCTTTACGGCTACATAAGGTACGGCAGACTTACTCTGAAAAAATTCGACACGGTTCTGACATTTGTGCTGATAGGAATACTGCTCGTTTTCGGAGTTGTCAGAAATCTCCCTCCCTTTGATTTTTTAAGACCGTACGGATAAGATGTTAATAACTTTCTGAAAATAAGAAATCCCCGAACATTTTTGTGTTCGGGGATTGTTGTTATGATGTTAAGAAAATACGAAAAATTTTCAACATTGAATCAACGGTGATTCATCACTTTAAATCGCTGAAAGAAATTCTTGAGTATGTATCATTGTTGAGTGTAAGAGTGTCGCCGTCAACAGAGTATGTGTATTTATCTGTTGTTTTTTGGTCGGAGGTTGTGTATGTTGAAACAATTTTACCTTCGCTTGCCGTGTAGTTTGAATATGCAAACATATAGTCAAAAAGATTCTGATACATAATTCCGCTCTTGTCAAAGCAGAGATACTCACCGCTTTCTGATTTCCAACAGCCTACAAGCTTATCATCAATTGATGCGTCTTTGTCGGGGGTGGGAATAAAGTCGGGATCGTCTGTTTTCTTGAGCGTTGAAACCGCCTTTGTGTCCGTATTTGTCAGCTCGGCAGTTTTTTTGTCATCTGAAAGCTTGTAGGTGTAAGTTCCGTTCAGTCCGAAAACAAGCTTTGTGGTAAATGTCGGATTGTTGTCATCATCGGTATCGTAGCTGTATTTGCCGAAATATCCCGAAGTTCCGCTGATGAGTATAGACTTGCCCTCGCCGTTAAACATATAGTAAAAACTTGCATACTGCGAACCCTCGCCCGAGGTTATCTGCCATGTGCCTACAAGGTCATCTTCGTTATTTTCTTTGCAGGTATGCAATGATTTCAAGTCAAACGATTCATTCGTCGTACCGGATTTTGCAGTGCCTTCAGTAGCCTGTACGGTTGTCTGAGCTTCAGTAGGTTTTGTGGTATCAGCTGTTGAAGAATTTGCCGAGTCGGAACATCCTGCAAATACTGCAATTGAAAGAGCGATTGTACCGACTAAAACGCTTTTTTTAAAAATCTGTTTTGTTATGTTCATTTTATACCTCTGTTATCACATAATAAGCCTGTCACGGTAACCAAAATAAAGCAAATATTCAGTAAAACAGGCAATACAATATTATTTTATAATTTACGGAACATATTGTCAATACAGAAAAATGAATTACAAATTTTTTGTTTAAAAAAACTTTTTCTGTCTTGATAATCACAGGTCGATTTGTTATAATAATAGGTAACAATAAAAATCGAATTTTGTAGTATGGAGGAATAATATGCTGAATACAAGTTATGACGAAAAATTTGGCAAGAAGGGCCTTACATTCGACGATGTTCTCCTTATTCCGGGCGAATCAGATGTTGAACCCAAGAATGTTGATGTGTCAACTCATCTTACCAAGACAATCAAGCTTAACACTCCGCTTATGACTGCCGCTATGGATACCGTTACCGAAACAGATATGGCAATTGCCATGGCTCGTGAGGGCGGCGTTGGTATTATTCATAAGAATATGTCAATTGAAAAGCAGGCAGATCAGGTTGACAGAGTAAAGAGAAGTGAAAACGGTGTTATCGTTAATCCGTTCTTCCTTTCTCCCGAGAACACAGTAAGAGATGCAGACGAACTTATGGGTAAGTACAAAATTTCAGGTGTTCCGATTTGCCGTGACGGCAAGCTTGTCGGCATTATTACAAACCGTGATATGCGTTTTATGACAGGCGCCGATTTTGCACAGCCGATTTCTGCTGTTATGACGCATGAAAACCTTGTTACCGCCCCTGTCGGTACAACTCTTAAACAGGCTCAGCAGATTCTCCGTGAGCACAGAATCGAAAAGCTCCCGATTGTCGGCAAGGACGGCAGTCTTAAAGGACTTATCACAATTAAAGATATTGAAAAGAGCGTTCAGTATCCCAACTCTGCCCGTGATGACAAGGGCAGACTTATCTGCGGTGCCGCTATCGGTGCTACAAAGGATGTTCTTGACAGAGTTGCCGCTCTTGTTGAGTCACAGGTTGATGTTGTTGTTCTTGACTCAGCACACGGTCACAACTCAAATGTTGTTCAGTCTGTTGCAAAGGTTAAGAAAGCATATCCGAACCTTCCTCTTATCGCAGGCAACATTGCTACGGCAGAAGCTGCAAAGGCTCTTATTGATGCAGGTGCAGACGCTATTAAGGTTGGTATCGGTCCGGGTTCTATCTGTACAACAAGAATCGTTGCAGGTATCGGTGTTCCTCAGATTACAGCTATCTATGATGCCGCTTGTGAAGCGTCAAAGTACGGTATTCCTGTAATCGCAGACGGCGGTATCAAGTACAGCGGTGATATCGTTAAGGCACTTGCCGCAGGCGGCAGTGTTGTAATGGTCGGCTCACTTGTTGCAGGTTGTGCCGAAAGCCCCGGAGACAACGAAATCTATCAGGGCAGACAGTTTAAGGTTTACAGAGGCATGGGCAGTCTCGGAGCAATGGGCAAAGGCAGTGCAGACAGATACTTCCAGGCAAGTAACAACAAGTTTGTTCCCGAAGGTGTTGAAGGTCGTGTACCTTACAAGGGACCTCTTTCAGACACAATTTATCAGATGCTCGGCGGACTTCGTGCAGGTATGGGTTACACAGGCTGTGCAACAATCAAGGATCTTCATGAAAAGGCAAGATTTGTTCAGATTTCAGGTGCAGGTCTGCGTGAAAGCCATCCGCATGATATTCAGATTACAAAAGAAGCTCCTAACTACTCTTATCATTCATAATTGATAAATCATAAATATTTGCATAAAATAAAAGAAAAGGATGTGCCGACAGTTTATGTACAGACTCGGAATTGATCTGGGCGGAACAAACATTGTAGCCGGTGTTGTTGACGAAAATTACGAAATTATCGCAAAGGCAAGCTGTAAAACAAATGTGCCCCGTCCCGAAAGTGAAATCTGCGACAGTATGGCAGATGTTGCATTAAAGGCAATTGAAAAAGCAAAACTCACAATTGATGATATTGAGTCAATCGGTATCGGTGTACCGGGTGCGGTTAATCCGAAAACAGGCGTTATAGAGTATTCGGCTAATCTTTTCTTCCATAACTGGCAGGTTGTCAAGATGATGGAGGAAAGACTCAATACAAAGATTTGCGTTGAAAACGATGCAAACGCTGCTGCTCTCGGCGAGTATCTTGCAGGCAGTGCAAAGGGTGCAAAAAATGCGATTGCAATAACACTCGGCACAGGTATCGGCGGCGGTATTATTATTAACGGCAAGATTTACAGCGGTTCTAACTATGCAGGCGCTGAGCTTGGACATATGGTTATCGTTAAAGACGGTAAGGAATGTGCGTGCGGCAGAAAGGGCTGTTGGGAGGCGTATGCGTCCGCAACAGGTCTTATTAACCTCACAAAGCAGGAAATCCTCAAAGAGAACTTCGACTTCAGCTATATGCTCAAGTCATGTGACGGTGATATTAACAAGGTTACAGGCAAGACTGCGTTTGATGCTGTTCTTGCAGGTGATGCAAATGCCAAAACCGTAATTGACGAGTATATCGGTTATCTCGCTTGCGGTCTTGTGAATATTATTAATATTTTCCAGCCGGATATCCTTTGTATCGGCGGCGGTATTTCAAATCAGGGCGAGAATCTTCTTGCTCCGCTCCGTACGATTGTTGAAAAGGAAAGATATACAAAGCATAACGATAAGCAGACAGTCATCTGCAAGGCAAGCCTTGGCAATGATGCAGGCATTATCGGTGCGGCTTTTCTTGAATAATTGACAAACCGTTAAAATTTACTTCGTGATTTCGGGCGGAAAAATGTATTTTCTGCCCGAAAAGCGGATTCTTAAAATAATAAAAACTTTTTTGAAAAAATTTAAAAAAAGTGTTGACAAATCGTCCTTTTTGCCCTATAATAAATCTTGCTGATTTCGGTTAGAAATCATCATGTATTACATGGCGGAATAGCTCAGCTGGCTAGAGCATTCGGTTCATACCCGAAGTGTCGTAGGTTCAAGTCCTATTTCCGCTACCATATTTGGCCCGGTGGTCAAGCGGTTAAGACACCGCCCTTTCACGGCGGTAACACGAGTTCGATTCTCGTCCGGGTCACCAAATATATTTGCCGGTGTGGTGGAATAGGCAGACACAAGGGACTTAAAATCCCTCGGTCATTGCGACCGTACCGGTTCAAGTCCGGTCACCGGCACCAAAAAACAGCCACGAAGGCTGTTTTTTTCGTTTCGGTGTTTTTTTAATTGTATAGTTGTTGCTGTTTAAGGACCATCCGTTTTGGATGGTCTTTCTTGATTATTTGTGAATATATCATTGACAAGATATGTTTATTAGTTTAAAATTAAAGCAGGTAGTATAAATACTTTTTTGTTGCATACAGATATTTGTATGCTAAAGAAAAGGGTGTGGTGTGCTATTAATAATACGAAGGAGGAAACTAATATGGCTGTTCTTGCAGTACCAATGGATAAAACATTTGAAATTGCTGTTGATAAGGTTGAAAATTTCGATAAAAAAGCAAAAGAGCATTCCGGAAAACATCTTCTTCAGGATAGGTTGAAAAAGCACAACAAAGGTGATGTTGAGTGGGATTTGAAGAAGTAAAAAAGTTTAAATATAAATTTAAGAGAATTTCCTCAATTAACATTGAATTAATTGAGGATTTTTCTTGTGGTTCAGAAGAACTTGACAAAAAGCTTATACAGATGAAAGAAAATGACGAGGGAACTACATTTGTTTTTTTGGATGAAACAAATGGTCAGATAATCGGATATTGTACCTATTGTGCATCAGGACTGAAAAAAGCTTATGAAAACGATTCAATAACTTATCCTGCAGCCGAAATAAAATATTTTGCAATAGATGAAACCTATCAGCATAAATCTTATGATGATGATTTTAAATTCAGCGATTTAATGTTGTGTGAGGTTTTGAAAAAATTGATTGAGATTTCCGAAGAAGCAATTTCCTTTGATTATATCTTATTGTATTCAGTACCCGAGGCTGTAAGCTTTTACAAAAGAAATGGATTTTGTGAATTTACGGAGTTTATGAAAAAGGATTCTTACAACTATATTGACGGGTGTATTCCGATGTTTTTTACATTATAATTAAACACAACAAAGCCTTGCAAGTAAAAAATTGCAAGGCTTTTATAATTTGGGTGGGAACATAAACTTATGTTGAAACAGTTTCTGTATAGCTTGCGTAGCAAACATAGTTCGCCGATGGAAGATGTATATGAAAATGACCTACTGAAAAACAGCAGGTCATTTTCGGAGAGAGTATATTTTAAGAAGAAAGATTTATACGATTCTTCGGTGTTAATAAAATTGTATTTATGTATGTTTGGTGGAGAGAAAGGAAATTTGTATCAAAAAAATTTATGAATAGGATCTGCACAAATCCATGCTGTAAACCATATTGTCCTTTGAAACCATGGTTATGGGGGTTGTGGGGGAAAGCTCGTTGAACTTTACAAGAAAGCTGTTGTCTTTTCCGTCGTGCATACCCGTTACAATGCGTTGAACATTGTTGTCACTTACAAATTCGGCAGTAACCTTTGGTGCGTCATCCGAAAACATTACGGTCATATCTGCACCCGATTCCTTTGCAATAAGGTAAAGATACTCGATTTCATCACTTACTGACGAATAGTCTGACATCGGTTTTAAAACGCTCATAACTCTGAGTTCGCAATCAGAGCTGTCGGCAATTTCTTTGGCAATTCGGATAATTCTGTCACAGTTGTACTGACTTGTGACGCAGGCAAGAACTGCCGACTTCGTGTTTTTCAATTTTTTCACCTCCTTTTTTTATTGTGACTATATCATAACAGCCGTTTTTGACGGAAAAATATTCATATTGTGAACTTATTGTGAATTTTTGCTTTTTTAATAAATGTGCGCAAAATTTAAAAAATTCAGTATTTATCGGCATTTTCAGAAAATTATTTTAAAAATAGTATGTGAGTATACGAGAGTATATGAGAGTAAACAAGCGTATTTGAGAGATTGTTCAAAGCTAAATTAAATTTTTTCAAAAAAGTGTTGACAATGGGCATAAATTGTAATATAATCAATCTCACAGTGAAAAAATACAGGAGGATATTGTTATGTCAACTTTTTTAGCTAAACCAAACGAAGTTGAGCGCAACTGGTATGTAATTGATGCAGCCGGCAAGTCACTCGGTCGTGTAGCAGCTCAGGCAGCTACTCTCCTCAGAGGTAAGAACAAGGCTACTTTTACTCCCAATGTTGACTGTGGTGATCATGTAATCATCATCAACTGCAAGGACGCTGTTCTTACAGGTAACAAGCTCACACAGAAGAAGTGGCAGCGCCACACAGGCTATATCGGTCATCTTAAGGAAACTCGTTACGATACACTTATGGCAACAAAGCCTACAAAGGCTATGGAGCTTGCCGTTAAGGGTATGCTTCCTAAAAATACACTCGGCAGAGCAGCTCTTTTAAGATTAAGACTCTTTGAGGGTGCAGAACACAATCATCAGGCTCAGAAGCCTGCAATGATTGAAGACTAATTGAAGGAGGCAAAAGATAATGTACGATAAGACACCTTATTTTTACGGTACAGGCAGAAGAAAAAGTTCTGTTGCTCGTGTAAGACTTTATCAGGGCACAGGCAAAATCACAATCAACGATCGTGACATTGACGATTACTTTGGTCTTGAAACACTCAAGCTCATCGTAAGACAGCCTCTCGCTCTTACAGAAACAGACGAGAAGTTCGACATCGTTTGCAGAGTATCAGGCGGCGGCGTAACAGGCCAGGCCGGTGCTATCCGTCACGGTATTTCAAGAGCTCTTCTTCAGTATGACACAGAGAATCTCCGTGGCAAACTCAAGAAGGCAGGCTTCTTAACTCGTGATCCGAGAATGAAAGAGCGTAAGAAATACGGTCTTAAAGCAGCTCGTAGAGCTCCTCAGTTCTCAAAGAGATAATCAAATTTACATTGCTTATCAGCTCCGAAGTTTCGACTTCGGAGCTTCTTTTTACAACAAATTTCGTAGGGAGGATATTATTCGCCCACCACAATCAAATTCTTTGTTTATACATATTTAATTTGGTGTAATTAAACTTGTGTATTTATTTTGCATAGATGATTAACATTCTATCTTCACGAATGGGGAACGGCGGTTTGCCGTATATATAAAAAGGACTGAAAGATAATCGCTTTCAGTCCTTTTGGTGTTTATTTGGTGTTTATTAAATGTTGAAAACTTTTAATGGGTGGATTACTTATTGTTTTCGTCCTTTTTTTCTTTGAAAGCGAAGAAACGCTGTCCGATGTAGTTGAATGCAACAAAAAGGCATGCGCCTACTATCATTGAGAAGTTGCCTGCAAACTTTTCAACACTCCAGCCGAACATTGTCCAGCTGTTTGCCGTACAGAGCATACTGATGAGCGGAATTGCAATTCCGTAGGCAAGTCCGTAGCATATTGCAATATTGAGTGCAAATTTAACGATTGGTTTCCAGCCCTTGTCCTTGTTTTTGAATGTGAAGTATTTGTTGAGAAAATAGCTTAAAATACTGCCGAGGATGTAACCGATAAGCGATGAAACCCATTCATTCCAACCACAGAGGTTAAAGAACAGAAATTGAAGCCCCATACCCACAACCGTGTTTAAAATTCCGACAAGTATAAACTTCCAAAATTTAATGTCAAAAAACTGCTTTATAAAATTACCCATTAACCGTTAATCTCCTTATCATCTTTTTCTTCGTTATCTTCATCCTCAAAATTAGAGAATTTTGTAATGTAAATAGGTCTGTCCTTGGCTTCCATATAAATTTTTCCTATGTATTCGCCAAGAATACCGATTGACATTTCGGTGATTCCGCCCATAAAGAGGATTGCGCACAGCGTGGTGACATAACCGGGTGTGGTAATTCCGAGAAAAAGCGTTTGAATCAGCGTTATTATAATGTATATGAGCGAAATTACGAAGATGATAAATCCCATAACAGCCGTGAATCTGAGCGGTGCAACCGAAAAGCTTGTGATTCCCTCAATTGCATATTTGAACAGACTTGAGAATTTCCATGTTGTCTGACCGAGCTGACGGTCAACTGTTTTGTAGGCAATCCATTTTGTATTGAAGCCAACCCATGAGAAAATGCCCTTTGAAAATCTTTGAACTTCGCTGAGTTCAAGGATTGAGTCAACCATCTGACGGCTCATCATACGGAAGTCCATTGCGCCGTAGGGCATTTTTACATCTGTAAGCCTATTTGAAAGCCTGAAGAACAGTTTTGAAAAAATTCCTCTGAACTTGCTTTCGCCCTCACGGTCGGCACGCTTTGTCGCACAGCAGTCGTAACCCTCATGTTCAACAGCCTGAATCATCTGAGGAAACAACTGCGGAGGATGCTGAAGGTCGGCGTCCATAACAACAACATAGTCGGCTGTTGTGTGTCTGAGTCCGGCATACATTGCCGCCTCTTTGCCAAAATTTCGTGAGAACGAAATATACTTGATATTGTTAAAAGCTTTCGCAAGCTTTTTCATAATGAGATAGGTCCTGTCCTTACTGCCGTCATTTACAAGTATGTATCTGAAAGAATACTCGGGCAGAGAGTCGATAACCTTGTTGGTTTCAAGCACAAAATGCTCAAGTCCCGCTTCTTCATTATAGCAGGGAACAACTAAGTCTATGGTTTTCATTTTTTACATCACCTTTATAAAGTTAAACTCACCGCATAGGGGTGAGAACAGTAGCACTTGTTTTTTATCTGAATGATAATCTGTTTTGTCTGTAAATAGTTGTATTTAGATTTAAATCGGAGCAAGCGATGCTTTGCTCGCAAGGAGCAGAGCTTGCGACAGATTGCAATCAGTGCGAAGGAGCGAAAGCTCCGTGGAATTTAGAGGGAGTGAAACTCACACTAAATTCCAAAGATAATCTCCGACCTCAAAGAGGTGGAGATTATCCGCACTTAGATTATAACAAAGCTAACGCAAAAAGTCTATTTTTTTTAAGATTTTTATGTTTTTTTATTTACATCACACACGAAAAGCGTTAAAATAGAATGGATTACTTGTACCCGATTGCATTTTTGTGCATATCGGAAAACAATTACAAAATATTTCGGAGGTCAAATTATGCCCGCTGTAAAGAAAAGGAAGAAGGCTGAGCCTGTTACGCTGAATAACAAGAGCAACAGCAAAGGCTTTTTCTCAAAAAACATGTTTATCGTTTTGGCTTTTGTCATACCGTTTGTGCTTATGACAGCCGCTTTCGGAGTTATGAAGGTTTCGCCGTTCGGTGACAATCAGATTCTCGTAACCGACCTGTGGCATCAGTATTATCCGTTCCTTGCGGATATGCAGGAAAAGCTTAAACACGGCGAATCGCTGTTCTGGTCATGGACGCAGGGCGGAGGTGTAAACTACTTTGCACTTATGTCATACTACCTTATGAGCCCGCTGAATTTTCTTACGGTATTTTTGCCGAGTGAATGGCTGAGAGAATTTTTGATGTTCTCTGTTGTAATCAAGGTTGCATGTGCAAGTATGTTTATGGCAATCTTCTTACGCAGTCTTTTTAAGAAGAATGATTTTTCTCTTGTGATTTTCGGATGCAGTTTCGGCTTTTGTGCATTCTTTATGGGCTACTATTGGAACACAATCTGGCTTGATACGGTTTGTATCACACCGCTTGTTGCTCTTGGCACAGTAAAGCTCTTCACAGAGGGCAAGTTCAGACTTTACATAGTTTCGCTTGCACTTTCACTTTTGACTAACTATTATATAGGTTTGTTTGCCTGCATTTTTGTGCTGTTGTCATTTATTGCATACAACATTGTAAAATGGGACGGCATCAAAAAGTTTGCAACAAATCTTCTTCGCACAGGCATCTACTCATTGATTGCAATCGGACTTACTGCGTTTTTCCTGTTGCCGGCATTCTTCGGTCTGCAAAACACAAACGCATCGGGGGCAACTTTCCCGACAACCTTTGCAATCAATATAGGCTCGACAAATGACCTTATGGGTGTGCTTGAGGCAATCAGAAAGATTCTTTCTAATTTCATAACATTTGCCGCTCCTGCAATTAAAGAGGCGGACGCATTGCCTAACATTGCCTGCGGTACACTTTCTCTTGTGCTCGGAATTCTTTTCTTCACAAGCAAGAAAATTTCGCTCAAAGAGAAAATCGTTGACGGCTGCCTTATCGGTTTTATGATTATCAGCTGTATCATCAGACAGCTTGACTACATCTGGCACGGTTTCCACTTTACAAATATGATTCCGTACCGTTTCAGCTATCTTATCAGTTTTGTACTTGTTGTTATGGCATTCAGAGCTTTTATGCTCCTTGAATCAAGCTCTTGCTGGGATGTTATTCTTGCCGCACTTTTTGTTGCACTTGTTATCATCTTCGGTATCGGCACACAGGAGACTTATGCGCTTGTCGGCACGGCAGTTATTGCGGCTGTAATCTGCGTTCTGCTTTTCCTCTATACAAAGAGAATTGTTCCGAAACAGGTTCTTTTGATTGTATTCGGCGTAATCATAATAGGCGAGAGTGCCGCCGCAGGTTATATCGGCGTTAAGACAACAACTGTAACGGGTACTTACGATTATCCGAGGGGCGAGGAAAGTACTGCACAGGTAATTGATTATATGGACAGCCTTGAAAGCAACACAACCGAAATGTGGAGAGCGGAGATGACATCAACTCAGACGCTTAACGATGCGGCTCTCAACCACTACAACGGACTTTCAATGTTCAACTCAATGGCTAATGTTGATATGACCGTTCTGTTTGAAAACTTTGGTATGATGGGTTGGAAGAGCGGTAACCGCTACACCTATGCCGAGGGTTCACCGGTTACAAATCTCTTTATGAATCTTAAATATCTTATTGCCCGTGACAATATCTATATGAACACCTATGACCTTACAGAGGTTTACGGTGTCGGTAATGTAAAGCTTTTGCAGAACAATCACTATCTGCCGATGGGCTTTATGACAAACTCCGCACTTGCAAGCTGGCAGGTTGATGAAAACGAAGATCAGTTCAATCCGTTTGACAAACAGAATGAATTTTTCAAACTTGCAACAGGCATTAAGAATGATGTTTACACTCCGCTTGATGTTGTTTCACAGGGACACACAGACTACAATCAGTTCCCCGTAAATAAGACAGGTTACGGACGATATTCATTCAGCTGTACCGATACAACAGTTACTCCGCATGTAAAGTGGAATTACGAAGCACCTAAGGACGGCTTGTATCTTATGTATGCGGATATTTCGGGCGGTGACGATGTTACCGTTATGATTAACGATGTTGCCCAGAGCAAGACCTACGGTATGGGCAGAAGCTACATTGCCTGCATCGGTCAATGCAAAAAGGGCGACAAGATTTCCGTTTATTCAAATCTCCAGCAGGGACAGTCGGGTTCTGCAATGGTATTTGTTGATGTTCTGAATCAGGATGTCTTTGAAGAAGGTTACAATAAGCTTTCAAAGAGCGTAATGACAACAACAAAGCTTACAGGCAGTTCTATGGAGGGAACAATCAATGCACAGGAAAACGGATTGTTCTACACCTCTGTTCCTTATGAAGAAGGCTGGAAGGCATATGTTGACGGCAAGGAAGTAACAATTACTCCTGTCGGAAACGCACTCGTTGCATTCAATCTTGACAAGGGCGAGCATACAATCAAGCTTGAGTATTATCCAAAGGGATTTGCAATAGGCTTGACCGTGACAATCATATGTGCCGCAACCTTTGCGTTCCTCTGCGTATGGACATATATCATCAAAAAACGCAGAAAAAAGAAAGGCGATATTTCTGAAAATCCCGAAGAAGTTCAGATTAACGCTGAATAATAGAATTAAATATCTTTAAACATTACCGCCGTACAGCGAAAAATCTGTACGGCGGTTTTTCTTTAATTTAACAAAATGCACAAAAAAACATCGTGAAATTCTACAACATAAATAATAAAAAAACTATCAATACTTATTTAATTATGCTATAATAATGTTAGTTATAAAAATCTGTTTCAAATTGCAATAAAAAATAAAATTAATTAAATTAACCATATGTTCTAATTAACTTAACTAAGTTTAGGATCGTCATTTTGGGCGATGTTGATAGAGACGGTGATATTGACACAATTGATGCAACATTGATTCAGAAAATGGCATTAAATATAACAAGGGGGACTAACTAATGAAAAAGATATTAGCAATATTACTTGCAGGAGTTATGTCTGTTACAGCATTTGGCTTTAATGCATCTGCTGTTGAAAAAACAGACGCTGAAATTCAGCAGGAAAAGTTAGGTTACATATTGAATTTGAATAAAGATATTTGGTTGGATTGTGCAGTGATATATGACGGAGTTTGGCCGTCAATAATGGACAACGCAAGAGAGGTGTATGATACTGACGGTTTATCGGCAGATGAATATACTGTTGCATTAAAACAGGTTTATGATATGTATTACGATGCACCGCTTGTAAATATTGAGTATGCAGAGGCTACATATAAGAATGCATTGAAAGAAGAAAATTATAATAATTGGTATTCAGAAAATGAATGGAATGATTTTCAGGAAAAGTTAAAAAATCTTGGTGACGCATTTGATTATTATTATGCACATAAGAATGAATTTCCGTGTAATCAACTTACAAAAGCGTTTAAAGAGATGATGACATCTTACAATAAAATGACAAATGCGTATACCGTCAAAGGTGATGTGAACGGTGACGGCGAAGTAAATGTTGAAGATGCAACATTTGTTCAAAAATATGTTGTTCATATTGAGAACCTTACAGGTGCGCAGAAAATGCTGACAAATGAAAAAAATTATGAAAACATTACGGTTACGACTGCAACAAACCTTCAGAAACATATCGTAGGTCTTGAGCCTGAATTTAAAAACAATGATATTTTCATTGACGAACAGAGGTGTGTAAGTTCACTTGACGACACTCTGCGTTGGTATAATTACTGCAATTTCAATATCTGTCCTCGCAGAAATGATGTAACAAGCGGCACATACATAGATAATAATTTTATTTGCATGGATAAAATTTTTGGATACAGAATATGGTGTGACCAAAATGGATACGATTACCTATAACTGAATAAGGTGAATAAATTAAACCGCCGTACAGCGAAAATCTGTACGGCGGTTTTGTTATTTTTATATTGTAGCGGCGAACACGGTTCGCCGCTACAGATTATACACAGTTTTCATCATATCAAAAGTTATGCGAATAAACAGATGATTTCATCAAGGCGGGCGTCCAATGAACGCCCCTACAGGTGACTACATGTGTAAGGTTCAATTTTTAATAAAATATATGCCTTTACTTATCTCCCGATTTTGTACACAGGGCGGCGATAAGTCCGAAAACTATTGCGGCGGAGATTCCTGCGGCGGCGCTTGTAAGACCTCCCGTAAGAATTCCGAGTGCGCCGTCCTGAGAAAGCGCTTTTCGCACGCCCTCGCTCATAAGAAAACCAAATCCGCTGATCGGCACACTTGCGCCGGCACCCGCAAAATCAACAAGCGGTTTGTACAGTCCGATTGCCCCCAGAATTACGCCTGCGACAACAAAGCCCGTAAGTATTCTTGCGGGAGTGAGTTTTGTTTTGTCAATAAGAATCTGACCTGCCACGCAGATCAGTCCGCCAACCCAGAATGCATTTACATATTGCATACTGACACTTCCTTTGTTTTGTCATTATCAATAAATATTGTTCCGAGTTTTTGGTGAATAATTCCCCAAGACATTTCTTTATGTGATGAAAAACTGAATTTTTGTGAGATTGCATTGTTTTTTTTGGAAAAACTCTACACAAACCGCTCGTTTTATAGTATAATCTATGATGTTCGTTTCTGTGTTTTTGTACGGCACATTCAAATCACAGAAATTACGCAATTAATTTTAAGGAGTGAAAAGTCACATGGTCGAGGTTAAAAACCTTACAAAATTTTATGGCAGCATAAAGGCCGTTGACGACATCAGCTTCACTGTTGAAACAGGTGAAGTTCTGGGATTTCTCGGACCTAACGGTGCGGGCAAATCCACAACAATGAATATGATAACAGGTTACCTTTCATCAACAAGCGGTACTGTTACCATTGACGGATGCGAAATTCTTGACGATCCGATTCACGCAAAGTCAAAAATCGGTTATCTTCCCGAAATTCCGCCTTTGTACATTGATATGACGGTTAAAAAATATCTTGAGTTCATGTTTGATCTCAAGAAGGTGAAGCTGCCGAAAAAGGAACACATTGACGAGGTTATGCGTTTGACAAAAATTACGGAGCAGGCTGACAGAATTATCAAGCATCTGTCAAAAGGTTATCGCCAGCGTGTAGGTCTTGCTCAGGCGCTTCTCGGCAATCCGCCCGTAATCATTCTTGACGAACCGACGGTAGGTCTTGATCCTAAGCAGATTATCGAAATCAGAAAGCTTATCCGCAATCTCGGCAAAAAGCATACTGTAATTTTTTCATCTCATGTTCTTTCCGAGGTTTCCGAGGTGTGTGACAGAATCGTCGTTATTTCAAAGGGCAAAATTGTTGCCGATGCAAAAACCGATGAACTTTCTGCTCAGGTTTCGGGCGGTCAGAAGCTCTCGCTTACTGCAGAGGGAAGTACCGCTGACATTACCGAGGCAATAAAGAAAATCCCTGCTGTTAAGCGTGTTACAAAGACAGGCAGTAATGCCGACGGCAGCGGAAAGTATATGATTGAATACGAAACATCAAGCGACATCAGAAGAGATGTTTACAATGCCATGGTAAGAGTCGGTGCGGTAATTCTTGATATGCAGTCAGGCAATGAAACACTTGAGGATATGTTCCTCAAGCTTACCTCGGGTAAATATGACAGCAGAAAGGAAGATATGTAATGGGTGCTATTTTAAAGAGGGAGCTTTCCTCTTATTTCAATTCGGCAATTGCATATGTTGTTCTTGCCGCTTACTTCTTCTTTTCGGGTGTGTTTTTCTACAACTACTGTATTGTGTACAACTCGGCAAGTTTAAGCTATGTATACGGCAATATGCTTTTGATTATTCTGTTTATAATTCCGATTATGACAATGAAATCTTTTGCAGATGAAAAGTATCAGAGAACAGATCAGGCGCTCTTTACTGCACCTGTAAGCCTTACAAGGGTCGTTTTAGGAAAGTTCCTCGGTGCATTTGTGCTTTATGCAATTTGCAGTGCAATCTTCCTTCTCTATGCGGTTGTAATTTCATTCTTTGCAACTCCGGAATGGTCGGTTATTCTCTGTACATTCATCGGACTTCTCCTCTTTGGTGCGGCTCTGCTTGCAATTAACATTTTCATTTCATCACTTACGGAAAGCACAATTGTTGCCGCAATCGTAAGCATGGCGGTTAACCTTGTTATCTATATGATGACAAACTTCACAAGTATGATTTCAATTGACTGGATCAAGAACATTATTGAAAAGATTGATTTTGCTACATATTATAATTCATTCAAATACGGTCTGCTCAGCGCACCTGATATCGTATTCTTCCTGAGTGTGGCAGGATTGTTCGTATTTTTTACTGTTCGTGTTCTGGAAAAAAGACGCTGGAGCTAAGGAGGTAATATAAATGAGCGAAGAAAATAAAAACCTGAATACTATCTCCGAAGATACTGCAAATGCAGACAGCAATGCAGTGGCGGAAACAGCCGATAAAAAGGAAGATACAAAGGCCAAAAAGAATAAGAAGAATAAGTCCGAAAAGGGCAGATTCAAAAAGTTCATGAAGTCAAGAAAAGCAAAACACGGCACGGTTGCAATGGCAATTACGGCGCTTGTTATCGTTATGGTAATTATTGTAAATATTATTGTCGGACTTCTTGTTAACAGATTCCCCGACCTGGAGCTTGACCTTACATCAAACAAGTCGTTTGCACTTCAGGACGATACAATTGACTATGTTTCACACCTTGACAAGGATGTTACGGTAAATATACTTATGGCAAAGGAATCATTTGAGAGCCAGGGTACCTACTTTGTACAGGCTCAGAAAATGCTTAACAAAATGGCGAGCAAGTCAGACGGCAAGATGAAAATCAAGTATGTTGACCTTACATCCAACCCGTCGTTCACATCCGATTATCCGAATGTTGACTGGCAGTCAAGCTCGGCAAATAACATTGTTCTTGTTGAATCCGGCAAGCAGTACAAGGTGCTTACTCTTACGGATTGCTTTGAATATGACGAGAAGACCTACAATTACTACGGTTCATACAGCTTTACCGGCACAAAGATTGAGCAGGCTGTTGTAACGGCTATTCTCAATGTTACAACAGATGACAAGGTTGTTGTTGATATGATTAAGGGCAACAACGAGCAGGATTATTCATCACTTAAAACACTTCTTGAAAACAATGCTTATCAGGTGAACGAGGTTTCACTCGCAACAGGCGACTTTGACAGCAACGCAAAGATTGCAATTATGTACGCACCGTCTGTTGACCTTGACGAGAAGATTGTTGAAAAGCTTTCGACATGGCTTTCAAATGACGGCAAATACGGACGCTCACTCATCTATGTTCCGACTGCCGATATGGGCGAGATGCCGAACCTTGACGATTTCCTCAAGGAATGGGGTATGTCAATTGACAGAGGATATGTGTTTGAAACTGATGAAAGCACCCTTGTAAGCGCAAGCTCACCGTATGCATTCACGGTAAGCTACGGCGATTACTACAAAGATAACCTCAAAAACAGCAAGATTCCTGTTGTTGTATCAGAGTCACACGCTGTTAATATTACAGATGAAAACACTGCACACGCATTGCTTAAAACTTCCGATAAGGCAGGCGTATTGCCGATTGACGCCGACAAGAACTGGAACTACAAGGACGCAGTTTCGGGTAACGGTGAAAATGTTGCGGCAGAAGGTGTTATGACAAACGAGGACAAGAACTCATCGAGAGTTATCATATTCGGTTCATATGTTATGTTCAGCGACACAATTATGAAGTACAACAGCTTTAATAACTCCGCTTACTTTATGAATGTAATCAACACAATTGCAGATAAGGAAGATGTCGGTATTACAATTGAGAGTAAGTCGATTGACAATACGGAACTCGGAATCACCGATGTTGCAACACAGAACACAATGCTTGTTGTGTTTGTAATCATTATCCCGATTGCAATACTTGTTGCAGGCTTTGTTTTCTGGTTACGCAGGAGGAACAGATAATGAAAAAGAATACTAAAATATTGATTATTGTCTGCGCAGCAGCATTGATTCTTGCGGGACTTATGTGTCTGCTCATCTTTCTTCCGAAGGGCGACGGTTCGTCATCGGGAGCAGCAACATATGATGAGGGTGTAAAGATGAGCGTTACAACCGATAAAGACGGTGTTCATCAGGCACAGATTCAGACAAACGATAAGGGTGAAATTGATAACAACAGCTACGGCACTCTTATGGATTATATCCCTGCAAAGATTTCAAAGATTCATCTTGAAAACAAAAAGGGTACTTTGGACATCAAGTCATATACACCGACCGATAAAAACGGCAAAACAAGTGCTACACAGTACACTATTGTAGGTTATGAAGATTTTGACCTTCAGGGCGGTATTGCCGACAATATCGCAAACAATGCCGCAAGCATTGACTTTACAAAGGTTATGACTCTTGACGGCTCAAAGCTTGCAGATTACGGACTTGATAAGCCGAGAGATACTGTTACCGTAACTTATACCGACAAGACAAAGGCTATTATCTATGTCGGTGATGATGCTCCGCAGAATGCCGGAACATATATTAAGTTCGGCAGCAACGATACTGTTTATCTTGTTGCAAAAGATTCTGTTTCTGCATTTGACTACGGTCTTACAGATCTTATCAGTCTTACAATCAACGATGCGGCATCTGACAATGACAACAGTCAGGCATCGTCAATTGAGATTTCAGGTTCTAATTTTTCAAATGCAATCACACTCAAGCCAAATTCAGACAATAAGAACTCAGCTTCTTATGTTATGACAAGCCCCGTTGAGTGCTACGCAAACGAGAAAGAAAGCAGTCTTGTTGCAGGCGGCATCAGAGGTCTTTATGCCCTCACGGTAAAAATGGTTAATCCGTCATCCTCACAGCTTTCAAGCGTAGGTCTTTCTAATCCGTATGCAAAGATAAAGGCTGTTTATCCCGACACAACAGTCAGCCTCAGAGCTTCAAAGCCTGACGGTGACGGCAATGTGTGCCTTATGAAAGAGGGCGGAAATATTGTATATACAATTTCTGCCGAAAAGGTTCCGTGGGTTAAAACAAGCTATGACAGCCTTGTAAACGAATATGTGCTTTATCCGAAGATGAGTGCATTGTCGGAGGTTTCCGTAAATGACGGCAAGAATACCTACACATTCTCGCTGAGCACTGCACAGAAAACAAAGACAGACGATAACGGCAGTGAGTCAACAACAACCACAACAACCGTTAAGAACGGCAAGACAGAAATTGAGCTTGCAACATTCTCGGGTTTCTATGAGAATCTTACAATGGTCGAGCTTGCCGACACAAAGTCTGACAGCAAAAACGGTTCGCCTGTTCTTACCGTTACATATAAATACTCATCTGACGGCTCAACAGACACGGTAAGCTATTACAAGTCTGACGGCAACCGTTATGTTGCGGTTGTCAACGGCAGAGTTGCAGGTCATGCATATCAGTCAAAAGTCAATACTGCTGTCAAACAGGCTTCAAGTGTTGCCGCAAATAAATCGGAATAATCTTTGAGTTAAATTTATTCTTTTACACCCGAACTTTTTAGTTCGGGTGTTTTTTGTCGGGTATATGTATACAAGCACAAACCTTTATAAAAATTCAGACAATATATTGCAATGCGATAATTTCTATAGTATAATGATTTTGTAAAAGTGATTTATATTAACTTTAAACGGTGAATGTTATGAATATGATTTTGCATTGTACAATATGTGATGATAACCCTTCGGCGGTTAAACGGGAAAAGGAAATAGCCGACCGTGCTTTTGGCGAAATGAATATATCGGCGGATATTTCGGTATACACCGACAGCAGTCAGTTTATGTTTGAGCTTGGCGACAACAAACAAATGGATATTCTGATTCTTGATATTGAAATGCCAAAAATGTCGGGTTTTGAGATTGCGGATTATGTGAAAAAATCAAACCCGAATTGTCTTATTATTTTTATGACCTCCCATGTAAATTATGCCGTTGACGGATATAAACTTGATATTTTCAGATTTGTTTTAAAGCAAGACGGAGATTATAGGCTGAAGGCCGCATTGCTTGACGCAGTTAATGTCATTGACCTTGAAAGCAAAAAATCGTATCTGATTGAACGGCACGATATGTGCGGTATGTTGCCGTGTAAGTACATTCTGTACATTATCAAAAGAGGTAAAAACAGTGAAATTTACCACCTCAAAAGCAAAGAGCCGATAAAAATACGAAAACCGCTGTCTGTTGTGTTTGAAGAACTTGACTCAAATGAATTTATTTATATTTCCAGAGGCTGTATAGCAAATATGGAGAATGTGCAGAAAGTTGACCGCCGGGAATGGGTGTGCAAAAACGGCGACAGAGTGCCGATAAGCGCATCACTCTATGCGGAAATTAAGAAGAAGCTGCTTGATTTTTGGGGAAATAAAATCATTCATGATTGATGCGTGTTGACTAAAGTATTAAATTAGCGGTCAAAAATCGGCAATTTAAAGACTAATTAATACAAATATATTTTTTGTGCTATAATAATATCGAAAACAGGGTATGTGAATTTAACCGGTCACAAATAAATACACAGACCTTGCTCTTTGAAAGTTATTCCGAAAGATATGCTATTTTGGAAAACCTTATCCTGTTTCGCACATCCTAACCCCGAAACACTTTTAACACTGCTGCATTTACATTTATGCGAAACAGAAAAAGCCTGAGCGTTTTTGCTCAGGCTTTTTGAATGCGGAAAATAAATTATTTTGTGCCGAAAATTCTGTCGCCTGCATCACCCAAACCGGGGCAAATGTATGCGTTTTCATTAAGCTCACGGTCAAGACAGCCGACATAAAGCTGAATATCGGGGTGCGCCTTCATAAGAGCGTCAACACCCTCGGGAGCTGCGATGATTGACATGAACTTGATTTTCTGACCGCCGTGCTTTTTAATGAAATCAACAGCGGCAATAGCCGAACCGCCTGTTGCAAGCATCGGATCGACAACAACAATCTGACGACGGTCAATCGGTTCGGGGAGCTTGCAGTAATATTCGTGCGGCTCGTGAGTTTCGGGGTCACGATATAGACCGATGTGACCTACTCTTGCGGACGGAACAAGTGCGAGAATACCGTTTACCATACCAAGACCTGCACGAAGAATAGGAACAACGGCAAGCTTTTTGCCTGAAATAACAGGCTGAACAGACTCCTCAATCGGAGTTTTAACCGTGATATCCCGAGTTTCAAGGTCAGAGAGAGCCTCATATCCCATAAGCATTGCAATTTCTTCAACCAATTTGCGGAATTCGTTTGTCGATGTGTCTTCTTTTCTGAGAAGCGTAATTTTGTGCCTTATAAGCGGATGTGTCATGTACGAAACCGACATATCATTGCCTCCTTGTTAAATTTTAATTATTTGATTAACTTAATGATACTAAAAACCGTTCAAAATGTCAATGATACGGGAAGTTTTGGCATTAAAATAAAAAGTTATTGCTTTTATATCTGTGCAAAGGTATAATTAACAGGAATGGGGGTTTTACAGATTTAAACCCTAAAATGCGAAAGAGGGAATTCTAATGGACAAAAACAACGGCGCAATTTATGATGCCCGCAAACTCGGAAAACCGAAGATGATAATTCTCGGTGTTCAGCATATGTTTGCAATGTTCGGCGCAACAATCCTTGTTCCGATTTTAACGGGACTTGACATTTCAACAACTTTGCTTATGGCAGGTTTGGGAACACTTTTGTTCCACTGCATTACAAAGTTTAAAGTACCTGCCTTCCTCGGCTCGTCCTTTGCATTCTTGGGCGGTTATGCCGCAATCAAGGCTTTTTCACCTAATGACCCTAACAGTATGCTCCCGTATGCGTGCCTTGGCGTTGCGTGTGCAGGTCTTATCTACTTCATCCTTGCCGCAGTTATCAAGGCTGTCGGTATTGAAAAGGTAATGAGATTTTTTCCGCCTGTTGTAACAGGTCCTATTATCATAGCAATCGGTCTCGGACTTGCTCCGTCGGCTGTTTCAAACTGCACGACGAACTGGTTTTTGGCTGTTGTTGCTCTTGCTGTAATTGTTGTTTTCAACATCTGGGGCAAGGGAATGGCTAAAATCATTCCGATTATACTCGGCTTGCTCATCTCCTACGGCACAGGTCTTGTGCTTTACTTCATTTCACAGGCAAATCCCGACCTTATTCAGAATGTTCCGTGGCTTTTCTCGGGCGGTGCTGACGCAAACGGTGTTTATCAGCCGATTTTTGACTTTACAAGCCTGAACACAATTTGTGACAACATCTCAAAAGGTCACATTTTCGGCAGTGAGGGGCTTATCGGAATTCCGATTCACTGGGATAAAACGGTATTCGGCGGTATTGATTACTCAAACGGTGCGCTTATCGCATCTTCAATCATTGCCATTGTTCCGATTGCTTTTGCTACAATGATGGAGCATATCGGTGATATTTGCGCCATCAGTTCAACAACAGGCAATAACTACATCAAAGATCCGGGACTCCACAGAACGCTTGTCGGTGACGGCCTTGCAACAACACTTGCATCACTTTTCGGCGGCCCTGCAAACACAACATACGGTGAAAACACAGGCGTTCTCGCTCTTACGAGAGTTTATGACCCGAGAGTAATAAGAATTGCCGCTTACTTTGCCGTTGCAGTATCATTCTTCCCGATTGTTTCGGTAATTATCGGTTCAATTCCAAGCTGTATCATCGGCGGTATTTCGTTTGTTCTTTACGGTATGATTTCAGCTATCGGCGTCAGAAATGTTGTCGAAAACAAGGTTGACTTCACAAAGAGCCGTAACCTTATTGTTGCCGCAGTTATTCTTGTTTGTGCGCTCGGTCTTTCAAGCGACACGGTAAGCTTCACAATCGGCAGTGCCGCAATAACACTTTCACCGCTTGCTGTTGCATCAATTGCAGGTATCGTTCTCAACGCAGTTTTCCCCGGTAAGGATTATAAGTTCGACACAGAGGATGTTGCCGATGCCGTAAACTTTGAAAAAGAAGTTAAACCAAAGGAAAAGAAAGAAAAGAAGTAATTTTACTTTAATAGTCGTAACACAAAACAGCCGTATTTTTACGGCTGTTTTTTTACGCTTTGTTTAAAGCTATGTATTCAAAGTTAAACGCCGCTACTGAATGGCATAAAAAACAGGGTACTCGAACGAGTACCCTATATATGTTTAATTATTAAGTTAGCTGTGTTCGGAAATATGCAGATGTTATTTAATCAAACTACCTACACGAACAAGCAACAGCGGTTTGCCGTGCTCGGGAACTGAAAGATGTTCCAAACACAAACTGCCTACACGAACTGTGTGCCGAGGCTCTCGGCTTACATTTCTGTGATGATTTCGTTGATTGTCTTTCCCGGAGGAATCATCGGGAGAACATTTGCATCGGGACTGATGCGGCAGTCAACAACAACGGGCTTGTTCATTTCAAAAGCCTTTGTGAGAATCGGCTTGATTTCCTCAGGCTTTGTGATTCTTAAACCGTCAACGCCGAAAGCATTTGCAAGCTTTACAAAGTCGGTTGCTCTGTGCGGATCGGTCTGTGAAAAACGACTGCCGTAGAAAAGCTTCTGCCACTGACGAACCATACCGAGAACCGTGTTGTTCATAACAACTACAACAACGGGGAGTTCATAGGACTTCAGTGTTACGAGTTCGTTTAAGTTCATGTGGAAACTGCCGTCACCTGTGATGAGGCAAACCCTGTCATTGGGACGGGCACACTGCGCACCGATTGCGGCGCCCATGCCGTAACCCATAGTACCCATACCGCCCGATGTGAGGAGCGTTCTGCTTTCCATAATCTTGCTGAACTGTGCAACCCACATTTGGTGCTGACCTACATCTGTTGCGATGATGTCTGACGGACACTTGATTTCGTTGATAACATCAAGAACCTGCTGTGGGAGCGGAAGGTCACACTCGGGGAGCTTTTTATCGTCAAAATGATGCTTCCATTCTTCAATTTTTGCAAGCCAGTCCGGATGGTTCTGACGGTCAAGACCGATTGTGAGTGCAATGAGAATTTCCTTTATATCTCCGAGAATGTATTCATCAACCTTTACATTCTTGTTAATTTCTTTTTCGTCGATTTCAAGCTGAACAATCTTTGCCTGTTCGCCGAACCTTTCACGGTCGCCTGCAACACGGTCGGAGAATCTTGCACCGCACGCAATCATAAGGTCACATTCGGCTGTTGCCATACCTGTTTCGTAACCGCCGTGCATACCGATGTTGCCGATGCAGAGCGGATGATCGGCGGGAATACAGCCGAGTCCCATAAGCGAACAACAAACGGGAGCGTCAATAAGCTCCGCAAATGCCTTGAATTCTTCGCTTGCGTCAGCGCTGATGATACCGCCGCCTGCGTAAATCATAGGACGCTTTGCGTTTTTAATCATTTCCTGAACAACACGAACTTTTTCGGGGTTTCTGATTTCAAAGGTTCTCGGTCTTTCGGGAATAGTCTGTACAAACTCTGTTTTGTTTGCCGTTACATCCTTTGGGACATCAACGAGAACAGGTCCCTTTCTGCCGTGTTGAGCAAGAGCAAAAGCCTTGCGTATGGTGTCGGCAAGATCCTCAACCTTTTCAACAAGGAAGCTTGCCTTTGTAACGGGCTTTACGATGTTTACAATGTCAACTTCCTGAAAACTGTCTCTTCCAAGCTGATCGGTTGTTACATTGCCTGTGATTGCAACAAGCGGAATGCTGTCGATATTGGCTGTTGCAAGGCCTGTTACAATGTTTGTCGCACCGGGACCAGATGTTGTCATAACAACGCCTGTTTTGCCTGTTGCTCTTGCGTAACCGTCAGCCGCATGAGAAGCACCCTGTTCGTGTGCTGTGAGAATGTGACGGATTCTGTCGCTGTATTTATAGAGCGCATCATATGTGTTGAGTGCCGCACCGCCCGGATAACCGAAAACCGTGTCAACACCCTGTTCAAGAAGACACTCGCAAATGATTTCTGCACCTGTAAGCTGCATATATATCTCTCCCTTGTATATGTAGTGTTATTCCATAAAACAATGTTACCTTTTATTTTATCCAAATGTGATTATATTGTCAATAGAAATCGAAAAAGACAACTCATTACAAAAGAAAAAACGGGAAACAAAAGCGTTCCCCGTTTTGAGTCGGTCATAATTATTCATTTTTGAGATATTCACATATTGCGCCTACTGTCTTTTTGGCGGCAAGTTTGCAGAATTTTTCATAGTCAACACCCTTGTTTTCGTCAAGGTCATCGGAGATTGCCCTGATGATTCCGTAAGGAGTTTTGAGTGCGTAGCAAACATAACCGATTGCCGCACCCTCCATTTCACAGACAAGAGCACCGAATGTGTCGGCAATTCTTTTGCGTTTTTTGCGGTCGGAAACGAATATGTCGCCGCTTGCGATAATGCCCTGCTCAACATTGGTGTCGGGGAGTGCCCTGCACGCCTGCGTGAGCTTTTCAACTACGGTTTTGTCGCAGTCAAAGAATATCTTTGTACCGTCAGGAAACGAAACCTCGCCCTGCCTGTCGCCTAAAGCAGTTGTGTTCATATCGTGCTGAACGGATTTTGTCGCAACAACAATATCTCCGATTGATACAAGAGGGGAGAGTGAACCGCCCACACCGCTGTTGATTACAACATCGGGATTGAACTTTTCAATAAGCACAACGGCACACATGGCGGCATTGACCTTGCCGACTCCGCAGACTACAACGGCTATGTCCTTGCCGTTAAGAGTACCTGTGGTGAATTTCATTCCTGCAATTTCTTCGGTTTGTGTGTTCTGAGAAAGGGCGATAATTCCGTCAGCCTCAATCTGCATGGCACATATAATTCCTGTCATAAATTTTCCTCCGATTTTGGTGTTGAAATGTAGCGGCGTTCAGCGAACGCCCGCAAGTAAAGATACAAATTTTACGATAAAAATAAACCATATAAACGAGATACAGTTACCTGAATAATGTAGGGTATAACCGTGTTCTCTCGTTAGCAAGGGTACAAATTTGATGTTAAATCACATTATATAAAAATCACAATGTTACTGATGTTCTGATTAAATCAAAAGTTATGTGAATAAACAAATGGTTTCATCAAGCGGGCGGCCAATGACCGTCCCTACGGGGGGTACAAACGGCTACTATGCTACGCTCGGGCATCATTTGTTGTGTATTGTACAAACTGTCTTCACGAGAGGGGTGCGAGGCACTCGCCTACGAGTCGGTATATGCAACTGCTATGCTGCGCTCGGGCATCATTTGTTGTGCATTGTACAAACTGTCTTCACGAACTAAAATTATCGGTTTCGTACATGATAATGGATAGGGCGGCGAGGGGGGCGGTTTCTGCACGGAGAATTCGTTTGCCGAGGGTTGCCGTCTGACCGCCGATTGCGGTTACGCTGTCAACCTCCGATTGTTCAAATCCGCCTTCACTGCCGATGAACATTCCGACGGTTTTAGGCTTTTTGCCATTCAGAATTTTTCTGACGGATTCTCCGCCCATTTCGTAAAAAAATACGGTCTTTTCGTTCTGCTTTGTCTGTTCTGCCGCATCTTTAAACGAAATGCACGGAGTTACTTCGGGGATAATGCCCCTGCGACTCTGCATTGCCGCCTGAAGAGCAATTTTCTGCCAGCGTTCACACTTCTTTTTCAGCGACTTTTCATCGGGACGGGAAACACATCTTGCCGAAATCATCGGCACAATTCTGCTGATTCCGAGTTCCGTGCATTTCTGAACGATGAAATCCATTTTATCCCCCTTAGGCAGAGCCTGATAGAGGGTTACAAAAACATCGGGTTCGTTTTCACACGGCTTTTGTGAGATGATGTCAACCGTGACTTCACCCTGTGTGATGAGCGAAATTTTACATTCGTACTGCGTTTTGTTCGGAGAAACAAGGGTGATGTCATCGCCTGTACGCATACGCAGCACCTTAGAAATATGCTTTGCGTTTTCTCCGACAAGGGTGTAGTTGTTGCCGAATATATTTTTTTCGGTAAAAAACCAAGCCATAAAATTACCTCTTTTTTAAGCGTTTTTGCGTGAGCGCTTTCCTTTTCTATTTAATATATCAAAAAATAAAAATAATTGCAATATTCATATGCCGGTGCTAAAATATGGATATACGAAAAATTTTCGGAGATGATTATTAATGATAACTCTGACAGATACAGATGTGGTTCGGCTTTTGAGAAAAAACAATCTCAATTCCGACACGCTCCAGGAAAATGTTGTTGCAAAGCTCCGTGAAAAGGGTGTAAAGCTTGCAACTGCAGAAAGCTGTACGGGCGGTCTTTTAAGCGAAAGAATTACCGCAGTAAGCGGTGCAAGCGATGTGTTTGATTTTGGCGTATGCACATATGCAAATGAAATGAAACATAAGGTGCTTGGAGTTTCAAACGAAACGCTGTCTGTGCTTGGCGCAGTTTCGGCTGAAACTGCAATGCAGATGGCAGAGGGTGCAAGAAATGTTTCGGGTGCGGATTTAGCCGTAAGTACAACGGGAATTGCAGGTCCTACGGGCGGAACTCCCGAAAAGCCTGTCGGTCTTGTTTATTGCGGAATCAGCACAAAAGACAAAAGTTATGCAATAAAGCTTATGCTTGGCGGCAATATTAACATGGTAAATTCAAGAGGCTATATAAGAAAACTAACTTCTGACGCTGTTTTACTGACTATTTTGAGTATATTGCAATAACTTGTCGTTGTTAAAAAAATAACTTGTAAAAATTTAGATTATGTGCTAAAATTATCTTGATACTGTGGGTTCAGGGGCGAATTGCGCCCGAATTCGCAGATTTAAAAAATTTAACAGTCCGTCAGAATGGAGTTGATTTTTATGGCTAGAAGCGCAGGTGTTCTCCTTTCGATTACTTCGCTTCCATCCCCCTACGGTATCGGCACCATCGGCAAAGAGGCTCGCAAGTTTGCTGACTTTCTGAAAAAATCAGGTCAGACAATCTGGCAGATTCTCCCCGTTGGACCGACAAGCTACGGTGATTCACCGTATCAGTCTTTTTCAACCTATGCAGGCAATCCTTACCTCATTGACCTTGACACTCTTTGTGAAGAAGGTCTTTTGACTAAGGAAGAGGTCATGAGCCGTGACTGGGGCTCAGATGACGCCGAGGTTGACTATGAGAAAATCTACAACAACCGTTTTGAAGTTTTGAAGATTGCTTACGATAACTTCAAAAAGGGTGACCAGAAGGCATTTACATCCTTCAAGCGTAAAAACAGTTCATGGCTCAAAAACTATGCACTTTATATGGCAGTTAAAAAGAGCTTTGACATGGTTTCCTGGACAGAATGGCCGGATGAGGAAATCAAAATGCGTGATGAGGCTGCCGTGAAGCGTTATGAACGCAAGCTCAAGGATGATGTTGATTTCTGGAAGTTTGTACAGTTCAAATTCTATGAGCAGTGGGAATCCTTCCGTGCGTATGTAAACGGTCTCGGCATCAAGATTTTGGGCGATATGCCAATCTATGTTGCCATGGACAGCGCAGACACATGGGCAAATCCCGAGCTGTTTCAGCTTTATGACGACGGTGATCCTATCGCAGTTGCAGGCTGTCCGCCGGATTACTTCTCGGCAACAGGTCAGCTTTGGGGCAATCCTCTCTATGATTGGGATTACCTTGAGGCTACCGACTATGAGTGGTGGTTTGAGCGTATCAAAGCCGCATCAAAGCTTTATGACATCACTCGTATTGACCATTTCAGAGCTTTTGCAAGCTACTATTCAATTCCTTATCCTGCCGAAAACGCAATCAACGGTGAATGGGTTGAAGGTCCGCGCATTAAGTTCTTTAATATGATGGAAGAGGCACTCGGCAAGATTGATATTGTTGCCGAAGACCTCGGAACACTCACTCCCGATGTAACCGAGCTTATGGAGCAGACAGGCTATCCGGGAATGAAGGTTCTTGAATTCGCTTTCGACAGTGGTGAAGAGAACGACTATCTTCCCCATAAATACACCGAAAACTGTGTTGTTTACACAGGTACTCACGATAACGATACTGTTATGGGCTGGCTTGAAACAGCTAAACCCGAGGACGTTAACTATGCAAGAAGTTATTGTCAGATGCCTGATGACGAACCGTTCAACTGGGGACTCATCCGTGTTGCTTATGAAAGCAAGGCAGATACAGCAATCGTACCTATGCAGGACATTCTCGGCCTTGGCAAGGAGGCAAGAATGAACATTCCGTCAACACTCGGCGGAAACTGGGTATGGAGACTCGATGGCGCAGCTCTTACTGATGAGCTTGCAGATAAATTAAAAACTATGTCTGAAAAAAGCGGACGACTGGAGGACTAAACAAATGGGTAATATTATGGAAAAGCTTGAACTCACAGCTCAGTCTATGTACTGCAAAAAGATTGAAGAGCTCACACCCGCTGAGCTTCACTACTCACTCGGTAAAGCAGTAATGGGCGAAATCGCAGGCAACTGGGAAGCAAGCAAGATTAAACATGACAGCGAACGCAGAGCTTACTATTTCTCTGCAGAATTCCTCATGGGCAGAATGATGTACAACAACCTCTACTGCCTCGGCATTCTTGAAGATGTTACAAAGCTCCTCAAAAAGAAGGGCATTGACATCAATGTATTTGAGGATATCGACGATGCTGCTCTCGGTAACGGCGGTCTCGGCAGACTTGCCGCTTGTTTCCTTGACAGTGCTGCTACACAGGAAGTACCGCTTGACGGCTACGGAATCCGTTACAAGTACGGTCTTTTCAAGCAGCTTATTGAAAACGGTTATCAGGTTGAAACAGCTGATAACTGGCAGAGATTTGAAGATCCGTGGTGCAACCGTGTTGAAGATGAGGCTGTTACAGTATCATTCAAGGGCCAGACAGTTAAGGCTGTTCCTTACGATATGGCTGTTATCGGCTGTAAGACAACAAACATCAACACACTTCGTCTTTGGCAGGCTGAGGCAATAAACGATTTTGATTTTACTGCTTTCAATAACACAGAGTACAACAATGCCGTTCAGGAAAAGAACGATGCTGAAAACATCACAAAGGTTCTTTATCCTAACGATAACAAGTATGAGGGCAAGGTTCTCAGACTTAAACAGCAGTATTTCTTCTGTTCTGCATCACTTCAGGACATTATGCGCCGTTATAAGAAGAAGCACGGCAATGATTTCAGCTTCTTTGCTAAGGAAAACACAATTCAGCTTAACGATACACATCCTGTATCATGTGTTCCCGAGCTTGTAAGACTTCTTATGAACGAAGGATTCAACTTTGACGACGCTTTTGAAATTGCAAGAAAGACATTTAACTATACAAACCACACAGTTCTCGGCGAGGCTCTCGAGAAGTGGCCTGCTGACCTTATGACACAGGTTATTCCTGAGATTTATCACATTATCTGCCTTATCGCCAACAAGTGCCAGGAAGAGCTTACTGCTAAGGGTGTGCACGAGGATACAAAGGCTAAGATGCGCATTATCGACGGTAATGTTGTTCATATGGCAAGACTTGCAACATACGCATCAACATATGTAAACGGTGTTGCCGAGCTTCACACAGAAATCCTCAAGGCTGATGTACTCAAAGAGTGGTATCAGGTATATCCCGAGAGATTCCAGAACAAGACAAACGGTATTACACAGCGCCGTTGGCTCGGTCTTTGCAACCCTGAGCTTTCTGCTCTTATCACAGAGAAGGTTGGCTCAGATGCATGGCTGACAGACCTTTCACTTCTTGAAAAGCTCAATGACAGCATTGACACAAGAACAATCACAAAGTTCAACAATATCAAGAAGAAGAAGAAACAGCAGCTCGCAGACTACATCAAGAAGATGGACGGCTACGATGTAAATCCCGATTCAATCTATGATATTCAGGTTAAGAGACTTCACGAGTACAAGAGACAGCTCCTCAACGCTTTCTCAATCATGACAATCTATTTCAGATTGAAGGATAAGAAGCTTAAGAACTGGACTCCTACAACATATATCTTCGGCGCAAAGGCAGCTCCGGGTTATGCAAGAGCAAAGGCCATCATCAAGTACATCAACGAGATTGCTAAGCTTGTAAACAACGATCCCGAAACAAAGGATTTCCTTCAGGTTTACTTCATTTCTAACTACAATGTATCTTACGCTGAGAAGATTGTTGTTGCCGCTGACCTTTCTGAGCAGACATCAACAGCAGGTCTTGAGGCATCGGGTACAGGTAACATGAAGTTCATGCTCAACGGTGCTCCTACACTCGGTACCCTTGACGGCGCTAATGTTGAAATCGCTGAGTGCGCAGGCATTGAGAACGAGTACATCTTCGGCGCAAAGGTTGAGGATATCGAAAGAATGAAGAAGGAAGGCTACCATCCAAAGGCTCTTTATGACGCTAATCCGGAAATTAAGAGAGTTGTTGATACTCTTATTGACGGCACATTTGATGACGGCGGCGCTCAGGGCGAGGGCAGCTTTAAGGAACTCCATGATTCACTCCTCAAGGATTCTTCATGGCAGAAGGCTGATAACTACTTCCTCATCTATGACCTTCCTGATTATGTTGATACAAAGATCAGAGCTAACACAGAGTATGCTAACCGTAAGGAATTCGGTAAGAAGTGCCTTATCAACATTGCGAATGCAGGCAAGTTCTCATCTGACCGTACAATCCTCCAGTATGCTAAGGAAATCTGGCACACATCTTACAAGAAGTAATTTGTTAAAAGGTTTTACTTTAAATATTTGTGCGTAAAAGCATTCAAGCCTCCCGTTTGTTCGGGAGGCTTTTTTGTCACCGTTACATTGGATTGTACAAACAGTCGCAATGTTACGCTCGGGCATTTTTGTTTCTCTCATAAAAGACTGTTTTTACAAACTAAAAAATACGGCAGACTTATTTTTAAAGTCTGCCGTTTGCTGTTCTGTTATAATTATAAATCAAAATCAACGGATTACATAATCGAGTTGATGAGACCGCCTTTTTTGATGATGTTCTGAATGAACTCGGGGAACGGCTCAGCCTGATATGTTTTGCCTGTTGTTTCGTTGGTGATGACGCCTGTGTCAAAGTTTACGGAAACTGTGTCGCCCTCTTTGATATCCTTTGCCGCCTCGTCACATTCAAGAATCGGAAGACCGATGTTGATTGAGTTACGATAAAAAATTCTTGCAAAGGTTGATGCGATTACACATGAAATTCCGCTTGCCTTGATTGCGATTGGTGCGTGTTCACGGGAAGAACCGCAGCCAAAGTTCTTTTCGGCAACCATAATGTCGCCCTCTTTAACCTTGTTTACGAAATCTGCGTCAATGTCCTCCATGCAGTGAGCCGCAAGCTCCTTGTGAGATGCGGTGTTAAGGTAGCGAGCAGGGATAATTACATCGGTATCCACATTGTCGCCGAACTTGTGTACAGTACCTTTTGCGTTCATTGTTTGTTACCTGCCTTTCTTATACCTTTTCGGGGTCAATGATGTAGCCTGCGACAGCACTTGCGGCGGCAACAGCCGGACTTGCAAGATAAACTTCGCTGTCAACATGACCCATTCTGCCGACAAAGTTACGGTTAGTTGTTGAGATTGCTCTTTCGCCTGCGGCAAGAATACCCATATGACCGCCAAGACACGGACCGCAGGTCGGTGTTGAAACAACTGCGCCTGCCTCAATGAAGATATCAAAAAGACCTTCGTGCATAGCGTCAAGCCAAATCTGCTGTGTGCCGGGGAAGATGATGCAACGAACATTCTTTGCAATCTTCTTGCCCTTGAGAATGTTTGCGGCGGCACGCAGGTCTGAAATTCTGCCGTTTGTGCATGAACCGATTACGCATTGGTCAATCTTAACTTCTTTTTCGCCGATTTCATCAACTGTTCTTGTGTTTTCGGGGAGATGCGGGAATGCAACTGTCGGACGGAGAGTTGAAAGGTCGATTGTGTACTCCTCGTCATAGACAGCGTCCTCGTCTGCCGTGTATTCGACAGGAGTACCCTGATATCTGCCGTTGCAGTATTCACGGGTGATGTCGTCAACAGGGAAGATACCGTTCTTTGCGCCAGCCTCAATTGCCATGTTTGCAATGCAAAGTCTGTCATCAATGTTGAGGTATTTAAGACCTTCGCCCGTGAATTCCATTGATTTGTAAAGTGCGCCGTCAACGCCGATTTTGCCGATGATGTGGAGAATAACATCCTTACCGCTTACAAAACCCTGTGGCTTGCCTACGATGTTGAATTTGATAGCTGACGGAACTTTGAACCAAGCCTTACCGCTGATCATACCTGCCGCCATATCTGTTGAGCCGACGCCTGTTGAGAATGCGCCGAGTGCGCCGTATGTACAGGTGTGTGAGTCTGCACCGATGCAAAGACAGCCGGGGCCTACAAGTCCCTGTTCGGGGAGAAGTGCGTGCTCAATACCCATCTGACCTACATCTCTGTAGTTTTTGATATCATATTTGTCTGCAAATGTACGAACCTGTTTAACCTGTGTTGCTGCCTTGATATCTTTATTAGGTGTAAAGTGGTCCATAATCATTGCGATTTTTGTGTTGTCAAATACTGAGGTAGCGCCGTTTTCCTCGAATACATTAATGGCTACGGGAGATGTTACATCGTTACCGAGAACCATATCGAGCTTTGCCTCAATAAGCTGACCTGCCTTGACTTCGCTGAGTCCTGCGTGAGCCGCAAGAATCTTCTGCGACATAGTCATACCCATAATAAATCACTCCTTTTCTTATAAGATAATTATTGCATACACCTTGCAAAAAGATTGTAAACTATGTTACAATTAAGGAAATAAATCGGATTATTAGGGCGGTGAATTATGGAACACACAATTAATGCCTGCGGACACGCAAACAGCTCTGTTCATGAGAATATGCAGTCGCTGATTGAACAGTCGGGGAGCGTCAGAAAATACGCAAAAGATGAGATAATCTATCTTCAGGGCGACACGGCGCAAAGCTTTTGCTACATCAAAAAGGGCAGTGTAAAGGTGTATATGAATTCCGTTGACGGCAACGAGAAAACTCTCAACACGGCAAGACACGGTGAGATTATCGGTGAGGGTGCTTTTTTTGACAAAAAGCCGAGAGTCAGTTCCGCCAAGGCACTTACAAATACCGAAGTTATAATGATTGACAAAAAGCGATTGACCGACATTATCGCACAGCACCCTACGCTTGCGTTTGAATTGCTTGAAATTCTTGCCAACAGAATAAGACTTTTGTCGTCACAGCTTGACTCAATGACCTTTATGCAGGCAGACGCCCGTATTGCCGGACTGTTGCTTGAAAGCGAACATGACGGCATTGTTGCAATTACGCATGAAGAAATTGCCAATACGGTAGGCGTATCGAGGGTAACGGTCAGCAAAACTCTGAGCAGATTTGCAAAATCGGGATACATTTCTACCGAGTACCGAAGAATACTTATAAAGAGCAGAGAAGGTCTTGAAAAGCTTGTGAATGAAAGTTGATCGGCTGTGGTTTACAAAAGTATATAAATAGGTTAGAATACAGATAAGAACAAGGATTTTACATATATTAAGGACAGGGGGAGTATTTGTGAAAAAATTAATACCCGTTTTGGCGATGATTATGCTTGTGCCGTTTGTGATTTGCTCATGCTTTGTACAACAAGCCAAGAGCATGAAATTAAGCTATGAAGAAATTGAATTTCATGTGGGTGATACTAAGCATATTTCGGTAACAATTGAACCCGAGGGTGCGGATGCGGGAAAAATAAGCTGGTCATCTTCGGACAATAAAATTGTGACCGTTGATGACGGAACAATCACAGGCAAATCAAAGGGAACAGCCGTTGTGACGGCAGAGAGCGAAAACGGACTTAAAAAACTTTGCAATGTGACCGTTCTTGACAAAGAGATTGAAAGCGTGACTCTGAGCGAGAGTTCAACTTCCGTAAAACAGGGAGGTAAAATTCAGCTTGAGGCAAAGGTTAAACCTGTTGACGCTCCGTCCGATAACCTTGTGTGGTCATCATCGGATCCGAAGGTCGCAAGTGTTGACGGCAACGGCATGGTTCTTGGTGAAAGCGAAGGTGTTGTAACAATCACCTGCGAATCCGCAAACGGCAAAAAGGCAACCTGTACCGTTACCGTAAAGGGCAACAATATGAATCCTACCGAAAGTTACACAAAATCAACAGAGCCGACAAAGAGTGATGATGCTAAGAGGCATGAAGGTTCAAACAGTTCTTCGTCAAAATCAGACGAAAACCGTAACAACGGTTTTATATTTCCGCATTCGTCACAAAGAAAACTTACTGTAGATGAAGTTACGGGACTCGGCGGAGATGTTGCACAGGATGCAATCAATGAAATCTATGCCCGTCACGGATATGTTTTCAAAACAAAATCAATTCAGAAATACTATGAGAGCCAAAGCTGGTATCACAAAAACTACAATTTCAGCGAAAGCGACCTTTCGGAGATTGAGTCGTATAATATAGGCTTGCTCCGCAAATACAACTGATAAGGGATAATATTATGAAGTTTGAAATGAATCTTAAAATTGAAAAACCGAGATATTTTACCGTATCCGACATAACCTATGCACAGGTCGACGCATGGTTCGGACACACCACAAGGGACTTGAAACTCGACTTGATTTATCCAAAATTAAAAAACAAAAAATACCCGTGTATTGTGTGGTTTTGCGGTGGCGGTTGGATAAGACTGGATAAATCTGCCCATTTTGCTTATCTTGCAAAGTTGGCACTCGAGGGCTTTGCGGTTGCAAGTGTTGAATATCGCACAAGCAATGAAGGGGCATATCCGATGCCGTTGGAGGATGTAAAAGCAGCTATTCGCTACATCAAGGCTCACGCAGACCGTTATAATATAGATGAAAACAAAATCGGTGTTGCGGGCGAATCCGCAGGAGGCTATCTTGCTGCCATGTGTGCTTTAGATAACGATAAGTCTCTTGATGTAGGAAATTATCTTGACTGTTCAAGCGAGGTGCAGGCTTGCTGTGCCTTTTATCCGCCGACAGATGTTTCAACATTTCCGTATGAATCGCCGTTGACTTCGGCGGCGAGTATGGAGTCACTCATGCTCGGAATGAATGTTGCGCTCAATAAGGAAAAGGCAATGGAGTGTTGTCCCGTTTCGTATGTAACCCCGTCAGCACCGCCGTTTATGATTTTTCACGGAACAGACGATTCCACCGTTCCTTTTTCGCAGAGTGCCGAATTGCACGATTTGCTTGAGAAAAACGGTTGCGATGTCACATTGGTTGCAATTAACGGAGCGGAACACGCCGACATATTTTTTGCACAGGAAAAGCTGTGGGATATGGCGGCGAAATTTTTCAAGGATAAACTTTATCAATAAGAAACGGCTGTATGCCGTATGCAAAAAGGCTCAGAACCTTTACAAAGTTCTGAGCCTTTAAAATTTTATCTGTTGAGAAGTTTCTTTTTATACTGCGCCGGTGTAAGACCGTAGACCTTTTTGCACTGTGTGATGAATGACTTTACATTTGCAAAGCCGTTTTCAAGTGCAGCGGCAGAAACCGTCGAGTTCTTATCAAGCATATCGTTGATTGCATTTTCAAGTCGGAGGTTTGCAAGATACTCCGAAAAGCTCACACGGGTGATGCTTTTGAAGTACTTTGAAAAATAAGACGGAGAAAGATTTACAACCGATGAAATCTCGTTAAGAGGAATTTCACGCTTATAGTTTTCGTTAATATATGCAATTGCTGTCTTTGCATATGAAAAATCTCTGCGCGGAATAATCGGATTGTTGGTCGCTCTCTTAAAGCAGGTGCAATTCTTCAAGAGCAGATAGTAAATCTTATTGACATGAGCAATTTGAAGAAGTGTGCTGTACTCGTCATTGGGATTTGTTTCGGCAATTTCCTGAAGAACTTCAATAAGCTTCTGCTTCGTTTGAGGTGAAACAGAAAGGTCAAAAACAACGCTGTCAATTGACTTGCAGAACATTCGCATATATTCAAACGAAAGCTGAATGCACACAAGGCGGACGCTTGTTCCGACAACAGGCCGAACAAGGTGAACATCTTCACTGTTGAAAAGAATAAAATCCCCCTCGTTTACAAGCGTTGTTTCGCCGTTTCTCGGACATTCTGCCTGACCTTCAATCACATAGACAAGCTCAGGCTCTCTGTGCCAATGAAGTTCAGTCTTGTGTGTTTCTGACGAAAGGTTAAGATACATAACCTTTGCAGGTGTGTTTTGGTCATAATTTATTATTTCGTATTTATAGTTCAAAATGTTTCACTCCGAATCACCTATTGTCAAAAATGCAAAATTATTGTATAATAACATAATTATAGCGTGAAAAAGCACGAAAATCTATATAGATATGTTATGATTTTATGGACAAATGTTGTATTTGAGGCGATTATATGGAACAAAATAGTAATTACAGAGTACTGTCAAATGTTTGTGTTTCGTGCGGTGTGAGGATTCCTGATATTGATTTTGAAATCAAACCCGCAATGCGTGAAACCTACGGTCTGTTTCTTGTTACGGCAGGCAAGGGAATTTTTATTATAGATGGCATCGAATATCCCGTGAAAAGGGGTAATTCGGTTATGCTTTTTCCGTATTCAAGTATAAGCGTCAAGGCGTATCCGAATATAATGTTTGAATACAAATGGGTTGAACTCACGGGGTTTGAAATTGCCGTAATGATAAGCCGAACCAATTTTTCAAAAAGCCGTCCTGTTGCCCCCGAAATTCCCGTTGAAAGTCTTTTTCAATATTTTGATGTCTGTGATGACAACAGCGACACGGTTTATGCCGCCTGTCGCACAAACGGCAAGGTGCTTATTCTGCTGTCATACTATATTCAGTATTATCCGAGTCGGGAATCAACCGAAACCGACTACATTATGCAGGCGAGAGATTACATAGAAAGAAACTTTCGGCAGGTTTCATGCACGGTTAAAAGCGTTGCCGACAAAGTTCAGATTGACCGCACTTACCTTTACAGACTTTTTAAGGAAGAAACGGGATTTTCGGTTATCGAGTACATCAACAACTGCCGAATCGGCAGAGCCTGCACAATGCTTAACAACACGAATGTTCAGATTAAGGATGTCGCCCTCTCGGTAGGCTTTTCCGATCAGTTATACTTTTCAAAGGTTTTCAGAAAGCTGAAAGGAATCACCCCTACGGAGTACCGCAAAAAGTATGCAAATGAAACAACGTTATAAAACTTTAGTGTTGATTTTTAATGTGAGTTACATTATAATTATTATATAATAATAGCTGATTTAAGATTAGTAATTTGAATAATAACATTTTGCTGATGCCAGCAGAATGTTGCAAAAAAACGAAAATTTTATATACTTTGCACAAAGGAGGATAGTCATGACTGGTATTGAAAAGTATAGCGACCGAATATTTGAGAACATCAAACAGATTAATGAATATGGTCAAGAATTTTGGTATGCGAGAGAACTTCAGAAAGTGCTTGAATATTCGCAATGGCGAAATTTTTATGAAGCTGTTCAAAGAGCGGCTGTATCATGTGAAAACAGCGGTTATGATATAGACGAACATTTTGAAGAATGCGAAGTTGTAAGAAAGATAGGCAATGGTGCAAATAGAAAAGTAAAAGATATAAAATTATCTCGTTACGCTTGCTATCTAATCGTTATGAACGGTGATTCTCAAAAGGAAATTATATCCCTTGGACAAACTTATTTTGCTGTAAAAACAAGACAACAAGAACTATCTGAAAATTTTGACTCCTTATCTGAAGATGCAAAAAGATTAGCAATCAGAAATGAATTAAAAAGACATAATTCTATGTTGGCAGATGCAGCGCATGATGCGGGTGTTGTAGAACAAAGGGATTATGCTATATTTCAAAATTATGGATATAAAGGGCTTTACGGTGGACTTGGAGCGAAAGAAATACATAATAAAAAGGGCTTAAAGAAAAGTCAGAAAATTTTGGATTATATGGGTAGCACTGAATTAGCTGCTAATTTATTCCGAGCAACTCAAACTGAAGAAAAACTTAGAAGAGATAATATAAAGGGCAAGCAGGAGGCTAATCAAACCCATTATCATGTTGGCAAAAAAGTCCGTGAAACAATAAAGGAACTTGGCGGTACTATGCCGGAAGATTTGCCCACCCCAAAGAGTAGTATTAAAGAAATAGAACAAAAATCACAAAAAACAATTACAAAGAAAAAAGATGAATAAATACAGCAGAAAACGAGGTCGGTTTGACCTCGTTTTTGTTGCTAAAAAAGCATTAAAAACGGCTGTTTAAAGCGATAAAATTCTCTATGGGAAAGTGGTTACAAAACAGTAACAAATCGGTAACGAAACGGTAAAAGTGAATTTCTTGCAAATTGCATATAAATTTGCAGGATAATTCCCAATAGGAAACAAGATTATATTGCAAAAATAGAAAATAAAGGCGAAAGTCTTGTGAAATTGCACAAAAAATTTACTTTTGATTGGTTTGACATTCACAAAACACAGTCCTATAATGTGTGGCTGTAAAGAGCAAGACGGCTCTTTAGTGAAGGTTTATGAATTAAATATGCAATTTTCCATGCAAAATCAACCCTAAGAAAATTGCAAGTCAGGAGAAATTTATTATGCAGAAAAAGAAAGAGAACTTTCGTCCCCTGCGTTCCGTAACGACTTTTGCACTTGCAGCTGCAATTATTACAGGTTCGATTTACACGGTAGCTGCTGCCGTGAACTACAGTGCAGAAACAGAACAGGCTGTAACATCAGACGGTGTTGAGCTTGCAAACGGCGATATCGTTTATGCAGGACTTGATGAAAACGGATTTACATACGGCATGATTAGGGCTGTTGAAATCAGCGTTGACTATAACGGCGATGTTCAGACAGTCAGCCTTGCAAAAGGTACGGTTGCCGATGTGCTTGAAAGAACAGGTATTACTCCCGCATATAACGAGGTGGTTGAGCCGTCACTTTCAACTCCGGTTTCGGATAATCTCACCGTTAAGGTTTACAAGGGCAAAAAGCTTTCAATTACGGCTGACGGCAAAACCGACATTGTTTATGTTCCGAACGGCAATGTTTGCGATGTCCTCAATCAGCTTGGCTACAAGCTTTCCGATGACGATATTCTCAGCGTTGACAAGGACAGCAACATTGAGGACGCAGACAGCATCACAATCAAGCGTGTGACCTATAGGAACGAAACCGAAACTCAGTCGGTTGATTTTGAAACCGTTAAGAAAAATTCAAAAGATGTTGAACTTGGCAAAACAAAGGTTCAGACTGAGGGCAAACAGGGCGAAGCTCTTGTAACAAAGAAGTGCAAGTATGTTGACGGCAAAAAGGTATCTTCAAAAACAGTAGACACCAAAATTACAAAAGAGCCTGTTGACAAGGTTGTACTTATGGGTACAAAGGGTTCAAATGTCAGCAATCCTGTCGGCACATTTACGGATATGAACGGCAACACCGTTGCTTATTCATCGGTTGTTACAGGTTCAGGCACAGCGTACACAGCACCCGCAGGTTCACTTACGGCAACAGGCGTAACGGCTTATCACGGCGGTGTGGCAGTCAACCCGAACATCATTCCGTATGGCTCAAAGCTTTACATTGTATCAACAGACGGCAGTTTTGTTTACGGCTACGCAACAGCCGTTGACACAGGCGGTGCGCTCATGTCGGGAACTGCAATTGTTGACTGTTTCTACAACACATATGATGAATGCGTAAGCTTTGGCAGACGAAATGTAAATGTATATATAGTAGGTTAATTTTAGCTCGTGTTAATTTTAGTTCGTGTAGATAGTTTGATATAATCTAAACTATGAATTCCCGAGCTTGACTTGGTGATAGAATTAACTCTGTATGGTGAGTACCTCACACTTAATTTGAAAGGGCAGTTCTATATAATCAAATCTTACGATATTAATAATGTTACGACATAATCAAGGCAGACGCTTCGGCATCTGCCTATTGTTTTTGAAATTTATATTGATTTATCGGAAAATATGCGGTATAATATACTGTGCTTATGACAGAACGAAAGAATGAACCGAAAGGAAAAATATTATGAAGAGAATTCTTACAGCGATTTTATGTGCAGGCATTCTTGCGGTTACTGCAGTTGGTTGCAGCTATAATGATGCACTTTATAAGGACGGTAACAGTTCTTCACAGACAAGCGAGGACAGCACTCAGCCTACAACATCTTCGGTTAAGGATGATAAATACGGCAATGACCTTGACGGACTTGTTGATTATTTTGTAGCTAAGGAATACCTTGAAAGTAAAGACAGCAGCATTAAAATGGATGCGTCCGCTATCGGCGCCAAAGAAGGTAAAAAGTTTGCTGCAAAGTATGCAGGTTCAAATATTATCATTGAGCTTTACTCTTATGATACAAAGAAAACGAACAGCACAGCCGATGAGATTGTAAAGTCTGTTAAGGACAACGGCACATTCAGCATCTACGGACTTCCCGATGTAACGGCCTATCTTTCGGATAACGGCAACTATCTTATGATTTATACAGACACTGCTATTGATAAGACAAATCCCGATAAGAATAGTGATAACTATAAGCATCGTGAGCAGGTTATCAAGGATTTCAAGGCTTTTAAAAAGTAACATATATATGTAAATAATTGTGACACAATAAAGCGGAGATTGATTCAACTTCAATCTCCGCTTTTTTTCTATATATATGTATAGCGTTTTTTATTTGAGTTTTGTGCCGCAGTTTCCGCAGAACTTCATATCGTTATTGCATTGTGCATGACAGTTCGGGCAAACAACCGTATTTGATTTATCACTCATATCGTCTGCGACCGCCTGCATATAAGGATTTTCAAACTGAGTGTTAATCTGTTTGTTGTCGGAAGTTGCGTCCATTGAGCCAAAATCAACGCTTTGGGGCTGAAAATCAATTGGTTGCTGAACAGGCGGCTGAATACCTTCTGTCGGCATTTTGCTTGTTACAGGAGCAACAGGAGGTACGGGAACAGCGCTTTGCTGAGCGCCATATTCAGAAGCCTGACCTGAACCGAGGTTAATTCCGTTTGTGTATTTCTTTATATATGTGTGAAAAGAAATAGCAAGTGCTGCAAGCAAAGCGTAAAATACAGCAGACAGTACTGTATTTAATACCGTTACAACCCCCGCAGCGGAAATAAACAATGAATTCATGGGATCTGACGAATTAAATAGACCGCTAAAATTAAAGTTCGGATTCTCCTCAGCCAAATGATGCAGATACGCTGAAATTTCCGGACCGTATTCCTTAATAAAGATGAATGAAGCAATTGCGGATGCAACGCTTACTATAATAGAGAGAATAGAAGACACGGCAAGAAGTATTGAACCTCTGCTTTTGAGATAAACCGATGTTGCACCCTTCTTAATTGAATCAGACCATAAAAGCAATCCGATACCGTGTATGAGTGTTACAAGTGCAAGAGGAATAACAAAGATGCAGAGGATAAGAAGGTATCCGAATACTTTCTGTCCCTGCAAAACTAATGCAAAAAGAAAAGTTATTCCGGAAAAGGCGAGCAATGCAAGTCCGCCGATTACTATTTCAATGATAGAATATATCTTGATGAGAGTAACCGTTGCGCCAAACGGCATTGGATCATTTGAACGGCATTTTGCATAAAGCAGGATAAGAGCAATACATAAAAGAATTGAAATTGAACCGCCCGTGCCGCTCGAGAAAGATATGTTAGTCGAACCTGCTCTTGTATTAATGCTAAACATTCCGAGAATACATGTAAGGCCGGAGACTATTGCACATATTAATGTAAGCGGTTTGGAAAAGAATCCTTTCAATATCTGCACATTCTGTTGATACGGATAATAGGGAATGGAATTAATCATAAATATTCCTCCGAAAAATTAATTTGTACTTCTATTTTATATTATAGAAGGGGAAAATACAATAGGATTTTGAAAATTGTAAAAAGGTGTATTTTAGACAACCACAATATGTTGTGATAAAACAAAGAAATTTGTTGGCAAAACCACAAGGCTAAAACTTTTTCTGAAAAAATTGAATTTTTTTGAAAAAAGGGGTTGACTTTTCTTGAAAAAGGTATATAATAGACAATGTTCCGCGAAGGAAAACAACAAATCCTCTTAAAACAAAAGAGAGAATCAAGTTTTTCTTGTGCAAAGTGAACATAGGACCTTGAAAATTGAACAACGAGATAATAGTAAAGAAACCCGTAATGACTTTGAGGAAAGCTCAAAGAATTACAGTGAGATGTACACTAAAAAGCATCAGGAATTACGGATATAGTCAGTGACATATTCGTCAATGAGCGATTAAAGCTCTGAAATTGGTTTGAACAGCTGAAAGGCTGTTGAGATACAAATTTTAGAGAGTTTGATCCTGGCTCAGGACGAACGCTGGCGGCGTGCCTAACACATGCAAGTCGAACGGAACTGTTTTGAAAGATTTCTTCGGAATGAATTTGATTTAGTTTAGTGGCGGACGGGTGAGTAACGCGTGAGTAACCTGCCTTCAAGAGGGGGATAACATTCTGAAAAGAATGCTAATACCGCATGACATATCGGAACCACATGGTTCTGATATCAAAGATTTTATCGCTTGAAGATGGACTCGCGTCCGATTAGTTAGTTGGTGAGGTAACGGCTCACCAAGACCGCGATCGGTAGCCGGACTGAGAGGTTGAACGGCCACATTGGGACTGAGACACGGCCCAGACTCCTACGGGAGGCAGCAGTGGGGGATATTGCGCAATGGGGGCAACCCTGACGCAGCAACGCCGCGTGAAGGATGAAGGTTTTCGGATTGTAAACTTCTTTTATTAAGGACGAAAAATGACGGTACTTAATGAATAAGCTCCGGCTAACTACGTGCCAGCAGCCGCGGTAATACGTAGGGAGCAAGCGTTGTCCGGATTTACTGGGTGTAAAGGGTGCGTAGGCGGCTTTGCAAGTCAGATGTGAAATCTATGGGCTCAACCCATAAACTGCATTTGAAACTGTAGAGCTTGAGTGAAGTAGAGGCAGGCGGAATTCCCCGTGTAGCGGTGAAATGCGTAGAGATGGGGAGGAACACCAGTGGCGAAGGCGGCCTGCTGGGCTTTAACTGACGCTGAGGCACGAAAGCGTGGGTAGCAAACAGGATTAGATACCCTGGTAGTCCACGCTGTAAACGATGGGTGCTGGGTGCTGGGATGTATGTCTCGGTGCCGTAGCTAACGCGATAAGCACCCCGCCTGGGGAGTACGGTCGCAAGGCTGAAACTCAAAGAAATTGACGGGGGCCCGCACAAGCGGTGGAGTATGTGGTTTAATTCGATGCAACGCGAAGAACCTTACCCAGGCTTGACATCTAGGGAACCCTTCGGAAATGAAGGGGTGCCCTTCGGGGAGCCCTAAGACAGGTGCTGCATGGCTGTCGTCAGCTCGTGCCGTGAGGTGTTGGGTTAAGTCCCGCAACGAGCGCAACCCCTATCTTCAGTTGCCAGCAGGTAAGGCTGGGCACTCTGGAGAGACCGCCCCGGTCAACGGGGAGGAAGGTGGGGACGACGTCAAGTCATCATGGCCCTTACGCCTGGGGCTACACACGTACTACAATGGCGCGCACAAAGGGTAGCGAGACCGCGAGGTGGAGCCAATCCCAAAAAACGCGTCCCAGTCCGGATTGGAGTCTGCAACTCGACTCCATGAAGTCGGAATCGCTAGTAATTCGAGATCAGCATGCTCGGGTGAATGCGTTCCCGGGCCTTGTACACACCGCCCGTCACACCACGAAAGTCGGTTTTACCCGAAGCCGGTGAGCTAACTCGCAAGAGGAGCAGCCGTCTACGGTAGGGCCGATGATTGGGGTGAAGTCGTAACAAGGTAGCCGTAGGGGAACCTGCGGCTGGATCACCTCCTTTATAGGAAAAATTCCCAACTCGCTCTTCACTTGCAAGGAACAAGGGCTTAACGCCATGCTCTTTGAGAAGAAAACGTCAGGGGCCTGTAGCTCAGGTGGCTAGAGCGCACGCCTGATAAGCGTGAGGTCGAAAGTTCAAGTCTTTCCAGGCCCACCACTTATCAGGGGGTATAGCTCAGCTGGGAGAGCATCTGCTTTGCACGCAGAGGGTCGACGGTTCGATTCCGCCTACCTCCACCACAAGCTTGCTGACGTACAGTCCATGATTGGTCATTGACGCGAAGATTTCGCGGCAGTCATCCAGGCATGGCCTGGTCGCACCGGTCGGAAACACCGGCGGGTGCTGCTCATTTACAATTGAATAGGGGAATGGGAAGGGAATAGTAAAGTTCTTGAGAAATAAGATATCAAGGGCAACAGGTGAATGCCTTGGCGCTGAGAGGCGATGAAAGACGCGGTAAGCTGCGATAAGCATCGGGGAGGAGCTAAACATCCTACGATCCGATGATTTCTGAATGGGGAAACCCGATGGGAGTCATGTCCCATCATCCTGAGCTGAATATATAGGCCCAGAGAAGCCAACCCGGGGAAGTGAAACATCTCAGTACCCGGAGGAAGAGAAATCAAACGAGACTCCCAAAGTAGCGGCGAGCGAAATGGGAAGAGCCCAAACCGAGTGGTTTCGACCATTCGGGGTTGTAGGGCCGGCATACGCAATTCTGGAGTAGGCAGAGGAAGTGAGCTGGAAAGCTCCGCCACAGCGGGTGATAGCCCCGTACTCGAAACCGAAAAGGACGCAGCCGGTACCTGAGTACTGCGAGGCACGTGGAACCTCGTGGGAATCTAGGGGGACCATCCTCTAAGGCTAAGTACTCCTCAGCGACCGATAGTGAACTAGTACCGTGAGGGAAAGGTGAAAAGAACCCCTGTTAGGGGAGTGAAATAGAATCTGAAACCTGTTGCCTACAAGCTGCGAGAGCTACTTCGGTAGTGATCGCGTGCCTTTTGTATAATGAGTCAGCGAGTTACTCTACCGTGCGAGGTTAAGCGAAAGCGTAGCCGTAGTGAAAGCGAGGCTTAATAGGCCGACTAGTACGTTGGAGTAGACCCGAAACCGGGTGATCTATCCATGAGCAGGTTGAAGCAAGGGTAAAGCCTTGTGGAGGACCGAACCGTCAACGGCTGAAAACGTTCCGGATGACTTGTGGATAGGGGTGAAAGGTCAATCAAACCCGGTGATAGCTGGTTCTCCCCGAAATATATTGAGGTATAGCCTCGGGAATTGATTAGCGGAGGTAAAGCACTGACAGAGCTAGGGGTCCTACCAGATTACCAAACTCTATCAAACTCAGAATGCCGCTTAATTGTATCCCGGGAGTCAGACGGCGGGTGCGAAGGTTCGTCGTCAAAAGGGAAACAGCCCAGACCAACAGCTAAGGTCTCCAAATCCATGCTCAGTGGTGAAGGTAGTGGAACCGTTTAGACAGCCAGGACGTTGGCTTAGAAGCAGCCATCGTTTAAAGAAAGCGTAATAGCTCACTGGTCTAATGGCTCTGCGCCGAAAATGTAACGGGGCTAAGCATGGTACCGAAGCTTTGGCAATCCCCTTTGGGGATTGGGTAGGGGAGCGTTCGCTGCGGGCTGAAGGTGTATCGGAAGGTATGCTGGACTGCAGTGAAGTGATTATGCTGACATGAGTAACGATAAAATATGTGAAAAACATATTCGCCGAAAACCCGAGGTTTCCTGGGTAAAGGTAATCTTCCCAGGGTTAGTCGGATCCTAAGGTGAGGGTGAAAGCCGTAACCGATGGAAAACAGGTTAATATTCCTGTACTTGTTGTGTAGCGCGATGGAGGGACGCAGGAAGATAGGCGGGCCGGGTGTTGGATATCCCGGTGCAAGCGTGTAGGAATATCCGGTAGGCAAATCCGCCGGACGAATCTGAGACGCGAGTCCGTGGGCGCAAGCCCTGAAGCCGTTGAGTCTATGCTGCCTAGAAAAGCTCCTAAGTTTATCCACAGCAATCCGTACCGCAAACCAACTCAGGTGGGTGGGATGAACAATCCAAGGCGCTCGAGAGAACTCTGGCCAAGGAACTCGGCAAAATAACCCCGTAACTTCGGAAGAAGGGGTGCTCTCTAGGGTGACATGTTTAACATATGAAGCCCCGGGGAGCCGCAGTGAATTGGTGGTGGCGACTGTTTACTAAAAACATAGGTCTGTGCGAAGTCCTAAAGACGACGTATACGGACTGACGCCTGCCCGGTGCTGGAAGGTTAAAAGGAGGGGTCAGCGCAAGCAAAGCTCCGAATTGAAGCCCCAGTAAACGGCGGCCGTAACTATAACGGTCCTAAGGTAGCGAA
>OGGS01000059.1_pt1 | contig 115219 bp, 104 predicted proteins | sample 1571281 | NCBI WGS metagenome assembly OGGS01 (sample SAMEA2582042, study PRJEB24529) | metagenome | biome: Human gut stool | place: China | collected 2011 | reverse complement strand
TTGTCCCCATATCTGTTTTGATAACCTGAAATGAATCCACTATGAATAATGTAGGTTAAGTATAATAAAAGAGAATCTTCCTACAAGCTAAATATAAGTTGTATTATAATCAATTAAAGAAAAAAAGAACTCCTTATGAGGAATATAGTATTAATATTTTTGTGCTCTTTCTTGTTTTCTTGCGGAGAAAACAAGCCGTCTCAGGAACAAAAGGACAAAGCTGACAGATACGTCCAGAGTCTTGTGGATGCCGATATAGGAATCTACAAAGGCGAACTGACAGATGCGAACTTTCTCATCCTTGCAGTTGATGCTTATTCTGGAGCAAACTTTGATGCTTATGCACGTACATACTTGGAAGAGGCACAAAGGAAAGGACTGGAGATAAAAGGGGTCTATATCGTAGACATCAAGGACTGCCAGTTTGGCGATGGATGGGTATCCGGTGACAGGATAGGAAAAGCCTTTAAATAGAAAATGTTCAAAAGCTTATCCTTGCACTGTTTAGAAAGCAATATAATTAACTAATAATAAGGACAATAATCTATAAATTGGATAAACACTCTTAATCAGTGGGTCCAGGGTTCGAATCCCTGAGGGTGTACGAAGCTGTGAAGCTAAAGGCTGAAAACTCTGAGAATTTCTGATTCTCAGAGTTTTTTATTTATTATCTTTCCACTACCAGCCAGGTATGTCCGTTCGCCGGAATACTGACCGTAATTTCTACTGTATAATCACGGTTCAACCGGTAAGTTTCCACTTTTCCTCCTTCCATACGAATGCGGGCCTTATCCGTCAGGCCTGTATAGTAAAGAGGCAGCTTAATGGTACGTTTCATGATCTGACCAGTCGGATTAAAGAACACAGCCAGTGCTTTTTCCTTCAATGAAGGATTCACATGAATAAATCCATCCCAGTCTTTCCCATCCGGACGACGCAAATGTATGATATCACTGTTCAAGATATCCCGATAATGTTTATACCAGGAAATAACCTTCTTTACACAAGATTTTGTCTCTTCCGTATCATACAACCGGGGACCTCGGTAGCAGGCCTGTATCCCCGCACCATAATTACCCATCATTATCTGGTAATAAGTTTCCAGATGTTCATTCAACGGCTCCAGAGTAGCAGCAGCACCACCTCCATGATATTCTACCAGTGGAACAAACGACCAGCACGATGATGCCATGCGATCGTATGTGTTGGAGTAGTTTACCTGACGGCTATGAATCAGCTGCCGGTCTCTGGGCAGTGACCAGTTTACTTCCCGATATCCGATACTTGTCTTGGTGGAACCATTCAGGAAATAAAAATCCGGAACATTCAGGGAAATACCCTTTGCCAGACACCAGTGATATAAATCGGTTACCCGATGAAACTGTTTCCACTGCGAATCATTCAATCCTTTATGATAAGCGTGACTGGTAGAGGCACAGACATCCCCCGGATAAGAGCCATCATGTTCGAACAGTGTCAGTCCAGTCTGTTCATAGAAATTCTTAATCTTAGCCAGATAATCCACTCCCCACTGACTGCAAATGCAAGGAGAAGAACCGAAAGTTGCTCCACCACGTTTTCCGGTAGCCGGATTGATTACATCCACTTCTTCACTGATCCAACGGCTCGCCAGCAAAGAATAGCCTCCCATTTCAATACCTTTACTCCGGGCATAGTCAACCAGAGACTTGATATAGGCAATATGATTCTGATCCGTAGTTTCTGCATTCATGCCGGAGCCAAAAGACAGGATGATCATTTCATAGCCTGTTTCCACACACTGATCAACAGCTCGCTTCACTGTCTGTTCATCAATCGTCGTCAAATGCATGAAAATAGGATTCTCCGTGGTCCAGGGAGCTACTGTCCGATAAAAGCGACGGAGAAAAAGACCTTTCCGTTCACGATCATACGAATCAACAGGCATCTCATACACCTGATAGGAAGCAAATGTTTTATCCGGCTCAATTTCTATATCCGGTCCGACTTCATTGTAAACTTCAAGTGTACACAACGTATTCAATTCATAATTACATTGCGAAGTATACGCCTTGTCTGTTGTCCAGTGCTCCGTACGATCACCCGTATACTCCCAGAAAGTACCGCCCATCGTATAATCACTTTCTATATGGATATTGGGCAGATAACGTCTGGACATGTCTCCTTCTGTAGATTCCGGTTCTGCAAAAAACAATTGCTCCAGTTTGAATGCATCCAGATTCACCGTCTCGCTTCCTTCGTTGAGAATCTCCAGGTGTTTGCGAATGACAGGAATATGATCATAAATATCATAATGCAGCTTGACTTTGAGGTCTTTCACTTTATCTACCCCCCGTAAAACGAATGTCAATGATTTGCCTGTAGGGAGTTGTTTGTTTAAGGCCCAACGGCTACGAGCCCAGTCCAATGTCCGGACAGAATCGGTTATATAAAAATCTTCTACAATAAACGAACTGTCTCTCACCGACATATCATCCAGCCACTCCATCTTCAGATAGCCACGCTCCGGCTGACCTTCCAGTCCGCCCAGATACCATTTTTGACCATTGATGACAAGCTCTCCTTCACCGCTTACGGCCCTTAGCATATTTTCTCCGGACATCTGATTAACAATATCAACTGTTGCCAGATTCGGAGTAATACGAAACACACGAGCCGTCAGACCATTTGTCAGGACCAAAGATTTTCCGTCACTTCCAGCTTTCACTTCAGCTTTATATGTTTCAGGGGTCAACAGCCAGTCCGTAGCACTGCGCTTCATGAAAGGATAATCTGCAACCGGTAAATCCTTTAATTTGGCAGCCATTTTGTTCCAGTCTTCCTGAGAAACACCTTCATCCCCAGACATAGCTTCCACAGACTCAGCCGAAGCCAGCTGATTATCGGAATCAATACGTACTCCCGACCAAACCGCAAAGTCACCACTAGGGCCATCACCTCCGTCATCCACACGAAGTTCCAGCTGTTTCACTTTTCGGATATCCACTTCCAGCGATTTCATCTTCTCGCCGGAAGCCATCTTTTGAGAGTATAATTCCCGGCCATCACCTAAAACGCGAAACATCACGACACCCTTTTTCATGGTATTTCCCTGATCTTCCACTCCGGCCAGATATTTTTGTCCATTTACCTGATGAAAAAGAACCCGTGTTCCATCAGGCTGGGGTGATGCAGTAACCTCAGACGAATGATAATCAATTTGAGTATCTGTCACACCTATCTTTCCTGATAGCCGGACAGCAGATCCTTTGACATTAATCCGGATTATACTTTTAGAATGTACTCCCACCGGATCTTCACATTTTTCTCCTGCGACAAACGCTTCTTCCCCGGTAACCGATCTGCCGGTAACCAGTGTGCCATAGGTTTGTGTTGCACGGCTTAAATCCAATTGTGAAAGCCGCAACTGAGCATCCACTTCAGCAACCAGCCCTAAAAAAAGCAAGAATAGAATTTTCTTTTTTGTTCCCATTGGTAATAAATTTGATAAATGAATTGTCCTTATTTACAAATGAATACAAATGTATACATTTTCTCTAAATATATCACCATTTATAAAAGTAACTCAGAACTTCAGACGTTTTATTTTTCACAGCAAAAAACGAGCAGGGAGTTCTAAGGAGTAAAAATATGGGACACAAAATAAATGGCCCGAAAGCCACTCAGCTTTCAGACCATTCACATTTCCAATCAGCGTAAGTCTAAACGTTCCCAATCCATTCCAAGAGCTTTAGCCACGCCCTTACCATAATTTTCATCAGCCTTTGTACAATTCCGGATATGACGGATCTTGATTTCTTCCGGAATATCTCCCATCGCCCGTGCCGTATTTTCAAACAACACCTGCTGCTGGGCCGGCGTCATCAGACGGAACAGATCGCCCGGTTGAGAATAGTAATCAGAATCGTCTTCTCTGAAATCCCACTGATATGCAGCTCCGTCCAACTCCAAAGGAGGTTCTTTATATTCCAGCTGATGTTGCCATTCACCATAGCTGTTCGGCTCATAGCCCAAAGTAGAACCATGATTTCCGTCCACACGCATCTGGCCATCCCGATGATACATATTCAGGAAAGGACAACGGCTGCGGTTTACCGGAATCTGATAATGATTTACGCCCAGACGATAACGTTGTGCATCACCATAAGAGAAAAGGCGTCCCTGAAGCATACGGTCCGGAGAGAAACTGATACCCGGAACCACATTGGCCGGATTAAAGGCTGCCTGTTCTACATCGGCAAAATAGTTTTCCGGATTACGGTTCAGTTCCAATACGCCCACTTCAATAAGAGGATATTGCTTTTGTGACCAGACCTTAGTCAGATCAAACGGATTAAAAGGACATTCGGCAGCCTGTTCCTCCGTCATCAACTGTACATACATGGTCCACTGAGGGAAATTTCCCTGCTCAATATTCTCATACAAATCCCGCTGATGACTTTCACGGTCCTTGGCAATGATTGCTTCTGCCTCCTGATCCGTCAGATTCTTAATACCCTGCTTTGTATGCAGATGGAATTTCACCCAGGTGCGTTTGCCTTCCGCATTGATGAAAGAGAAAGTATGGCTTCCATATCCATGCATGTGCCGGTAGGACGCCGGAATTCCCCGGTCGCTCATGGTAATCGTTACCTGATGAAGAGCTTCAGGAAGCAAAGTCCAGAAATCCCAGTTGTTGCGCGGACTGCGCATATTGGTTCTCGGATCGCGCTTCACGGCATGATTCAAATCAGGAAATTTCAAGGGATCCCGCAAAAAGAAGACAGGAGTATTATTACCGACCAGATCCCAGTTTCCTTCCTCCGTATAGAATTTAATTGCAAAGCCACGGATATCACGTTCCGCATCTGCCGCACCACGTTCACCGGCCACTGTGGAAAAACGGACAAAAACCTCTGTCTCTTTTCCTATCTGAGAAAACAAGGCTGCCTTCGTATAAGAAGTAATATCGTGAGTTACCGTAAATTTTCCAAAAGCACCGGAACCCTTGGCATGCATCCGGCGTTCAGGAATTACCTCACGGTCAAAATGAGCTAACTTTTCAAGAAACCATACGTCCTGCAGAAGCATCGGACCTCTCCGGCCGGCAGTAGCAACATTGTGATTGTCTGCAACAGGAGCACCTGAAGCACTCGTTAATTTCTTACTTTCCATAAATGTTGTTTTTAAGGGTTATGAATAGATTATGAATGAATAAACTGATCCAGCAATTCTTTATTTTCCTTTGTCAGAAATCCTGTTTTGGAGCTCAGACATGGAACCCGGACAGAACGGGGAATATGCAAAGTCTTTTTCATCTGTCCAAAAAGAGAACCGGTACGAAACTTATATGTTGTGAAAAGAAGAGTCCGGTCGGCTGGTATTACTCCCGAAAGTTTTCGGCTGAACTCCTTCCAGCGACGATGTGGATGCTGCCCGATTACAAACCATCCACAAGTCCAGCATCCGGTAAACAGGAAATCTGTCCCTGACAGTTTCTCCGGATCATAGTCTGTCAAGGAGCTCAAACTGACATCCAGCCCCTTGGACCATAAATACATCGCTATTTCACGAGCATAACCGGCCGTCTTTCCTCGACGACTGTAATATAGTACTGTAGCTTTCATTAAACATTTAATTTTCATCTGGTTTGGAGCAAATATAGGCTGAAACAAAATATTCATCTATATTTGCAAAAATCATTTTTTCGATAAGAACAATAGAGAAAAACGATTAAAAATGGAATTAAGACAACTGAAATACTTCAAACAGGCTTGCGAATTGCAAAACTTTTCGGAAGCAGCCCGGGCGCTACATATATCTCAAAGTACACTGTCACAACAAATCAAGCAGCTGGAAAATGAATTGGATGTATTACTTTTTGACCGTGTCGGAAAACGAGTTATTCCCACGGAAGCAGGAGTCGCATTTTTACCTTATGCGCATAAGGCAATACAGGATGCCGAAAATGGCAAACAGATCATCCGCGATCTGAAGGGAATAGAAACGGGCAGTCTCCATATCGGAGTGACTTACAGCATGAGCCCATTGCTGATTGCAGCACTGAATCAGTTTACTAAAATATATCCTAAGATTAAAGTTGAAATCAGATTTGCGACTTCTGAAGAGCTTCTGAAAAGACTGGAGGAAAACGATCTGGACTTTGTACTTTCTTTCAAACCGGACAATCACGCTGCACAGTTTGAAACCTTGCCGCTATTTTCATCAAGGCTTTGTTTTATCGTGCATCAGTCACACGCCATGGCTAACTTATCGTCAATTACCTTAAAACGGCTGGCACAGACTCCTCTGATCTTGCCGGAAAAAGGATTTGCCACAAGAAAAAAAGTAGATGAACTGTTCCGGCAAAACCAGCTTAAACCTACTATCGGAATTGAAATGGATGATGTACACACCATTATTCATACATTATCGGGAGGACAATGGGCTACGATATTGACACAGGCCGCCGTCCGGGGTGAAGCCAATCTGAAACAAATTCCCATTCTTTGTGCTGACAGCCTCTCCTCACAAGGATGCCTGTTCTGGCCCCAAGGAAGCTATCGCAAGAAATCTGCGCTGGTCTTTTCCGAATATCTTTTAAAAATTACCCAGAGAAATCCTCTCTAAACTTCTTTTCTGCCACTCAGGCCGCTTACTCTTTGTAAAGGCAGCTGCCCGCATAACCTCCGAACGACATCGGAACGCGGACAGTCTGCCGAAACTACAAAGAAACTTATAATGAAACAAAATAATGCCATTATTCTTCACCAGCTTCACGGATATTGAAGCGATGAACTGTAACTCCTCCACTCTGAATCCGCATGCGGACTCCCATACCATCATTCGCCAACAAGGTATACTCTCCGGAATGTTGCTGGTCATTGATGGTATACCAGAAACCATTCTGCATATATTGAACCTCTACATAACTTCCATCCGTATCGTAGTCCCAGGATATTACATACTTATTGGTACTGCCCCGATAAATATGAAACGAACACGAGGACTCATTATAGGTAACATACGATAAATCGGTTATCTCTTCCGGGTAAAAATTCAGAACGATATAATCACCCGAACTTTCCGACTGCACATTGTTGTCCACATATTCCGTATAGGCCTCACCCAAATGTTTTTTCTCAATGGGATAATATTCCAACTCCTCATTCTGGCAAGCCAGCAAACTTGCAGTAATCATCCCGATTCCCATCCAAACTGTTTTTCCCATTCAGACTATTTTCAGATTGTTTATACTAAATCATTCTACTCACAGGAAAAGAAAACTGTTCCGGAATCCGGCAATCCATAGCCAGGACTCCGGGTACAGCTGCGTTCTTATTATACACAACAAACATTCATCTCTTTTCCGGAGGACAAATATAGAAGGGGCTGCTGATTTCATCAAATGAAATCAGCCAACTCCTCATTTTTATCAGCCAACTCCCGAAGAGGAGACAAGGGCCAAAATAGAAAAAGAAAAAATATTAAATAGTACAGGTTTGTCTGTAAAATCATTCCGTTCGCCGATTTTTATTGCAGCCACCTCATTATGAGCCTAAATTTGTAGCGAACAAAAATAGACTATAATGAAATATCTGCAAAAACAACAACTGCTGGAACAAGTTATCTATCTTTCCATGTGACTGCTCATTTTGTGCATTCCACCCATCAACCTGCTGTTAGACGACGATCATACGCTGCAAGCCGGAGAACTGAAAAACGTCATTCTTGAAACAGGAATGCTGGTATTGCCTTTCTTTGTACTGTTTCTTATCCATAACTTCCTGCTTATCCCGCAACTGTTTCTGAAAAAATACTATGTCAGATACATGCTTGCCGTGATCTTTACAATCGGCATCCTTTTCCTGTATATGCCAGGATGGCTGGAAGCCCTGCATCCACAACCACCCCTCCAAGGACAAAAAGAAAGAACTTTTGAACCTGCTGAATCGTGGCTGCCGCTCCCCCAGCTTCCGTTAATGCCGGATTCAGAGAACGGACGCCCTCCTATCCGTCCTCCGTTCCAGACCATTCACATTGCGATTGCGGTCCTGCTGGTTGGATTTAATCTTTCCATCCGGCTTTTTCTGAAATCTCTGCGCGATGATGAAATGCTGAAAGATCTGGAACGCCAGCGGCTGGAGTCAGAGCTGCAATACCTGAAGTATCAGCTCAACCCGCACTTCTTTATGAATACTCTCAACAATATATATGCTTTGGTGGATCTCAATACAGAACAGGCCAAGAAAACCATTATTGAACTTTCCAAGCTGATGAGATACGTTCTTTACGAGGCAAACAAGAACCAGATTTCACTGGAACACGAAATACAGTTCCTGGAGAATTACATAGCCTTGATGAAGCTCCGGTATATCGACAATCTGAACATACGCACAGAGTTTCCCGTCGTTGTTCCCTGCGTACAGATACCTCCCCTGCTTTTCATATCCCTGTTGGAAAACGCTTTCAAGCATGGCGTGAGCTATCAGGAGCCTTCGTTTATTGAAGTACGCATCGAACTGGCAGACGAGGGTGTCATCTTTAATTGCAAGAACAGCAAACATACACATGCCCACAAAGATGCCTATCATGGAATCGGTATAGACAATATCAAGAAAAGGCTTCATCTGTTGTATGGAAACAACTATACATTCACCACCAATGAGAGCGAAAATTGTTTTGAAGTTTTACTTATTATTCCTTTCCTGTCATGATGAACTGTCTGATTGTTGACGATGAGCCACTGGCTCTGGCCCAACTGGCCGGCTATATCTCACGCATCCCATTCCTGAAACTGATAGCTTCCTGCCAGGATGCACATCAGGCCAGTAAAGTACTGGCCAGCCACACCATCGATCTGCTTTTTGTGGATATCAATATGCCCGACCTGAATGGAATCGAATTCGTACGTTCACTCCCTCAGGCACCGATGATTATCTTCACAACAGCCTACTCCGAATATGCCATTGAGGGATTCCGGCTGAATGCCGTTGATTACCTGATGAAACCATTCGATCTGGGAGACTGCCTGAAAGCTGCTGAAAAGGCCAGGAAAATGTATAGCATGGCCCACAACACATCACAGACACAAACTGACTGGGATGAGAAGGAGCGCACACTTTTCGTAAAAAGTGAGTACAAGATGATACGCATCAATATAGATAAGATTATTTACATTGAAAGCATGAGTGAGTATATCTGCATATACCTGGAAGACCGGAACAAACCGGTCATCACGTTGAACAGCCTGCAGAAATTCTCAACCCTGCTTCCTCCTTATTTCATGCGTGTACACCGCTCCTACATTGTCAATCTGCATCAAATTACCGAAGTTTCCCGTTTCCGGATTCTCTTCGGGAAAGATACATATATACCCATCGGAGAGAATTACAAAGAACAGTTCATGGCCTACATCCAGCACACAGGACTGCTCTGAAACGGCCGGTAAGAAATGCAGACTAACGGCTACGTTCCGTAATGGCTATTTTGATCACCCCGTCCAGACGGTTCTCAAAAATATGATAGGCTTCTTCTATCCGGTCAAGCGGAAAACGATGGGTAATCAGCGGCGTAGTATCAATCTTTCCTTCTGCAATCAGACGGAGAATCTCCGCACAGTCACATCCGTCTACACCACCTGTCTTGAAGGTCAGATTCTTGCCATACATATCGGGAAGCGGAAGAACCTGCGGACGATCGTACAGGGCAACAACGGTGACAGTCGCATTCGGACGGGCTGCCTCCCAGGCCAGCCGGAAAGTATCATCAGCCCCTGCAACTTCAATGACCACATCAGCTCCTCCATGCTCACTGTGTGATTTTACGAAAGACAGACAGTTGTCCGGATCTGTCACTTCAATATCCGGATAATGCGCACGCACAAAACGAGCCCGCTGTTCCGATTTTTCGCACACAATAATGCGGCGCGGATGTTTCAGCATTGCGCAAAGCAACGTACAAATTCCAGTCGGGCCTGCTCCTATAATAAGGACTGTATCGTCCGGCGTAATCTCCGAGATACGCGCTGCCCAAAATCCGGTAGCCAGAATATCCCCTACAAACAAAGCCTGTTCATCGGTCACTCCATCCGGAATCCGGTTCAATCCCTGATCTGCATGGGGCACACGTACATACTCAGCCTGTCCTCCGTCAATGCGACAGCCCAAAGCCCATCCTCCATCCGGATCCTCACAATTATTTACATATCCTTTCTGACAGAAAAAGCACTCGCCACAGAATGTTTCCACATTCACCGTTACCCGATCGCCAGGCTTAACCGTGGTGACTCCGGAACCTACCTGCTCAACAATGCCTACCATCTCATGCCCCACCGTAATGCCCGGAACAGCACGGGGAACACTTCCATGCCTGATATGCAGATCACTGGTACAGATACTTCCGAGCGTGACACGTACCAGGGCATCACACGGATCCTTTAACTCCGGAACAGGCTTCTCCAACATCGAGAACCGGCCTTTTTCTATATATGTATAAGCTAACATGACTTTCTGTTTTTCAGGTAAAGATAAGAAAAATATGACAGAACCATTGTCAGACTCGAAAACATTTTCTAATTTTGTCCATATATCTGCTTCCCTATTTTTCTACAGGCGGAAGCTTTCCTTAAAAATAAACAACAAATGAAAGTCAAAGTTGAACAACAAATGATCGGTTACGTCCTGCTGGCTCCCTGACTAAGGGATTTGGCAACCAAACGTATTTCCATCGATCAAAGCCACTGACGGGAGTGGCAGGGATTGTTGTGCTCTTTGACGTACGAGTTCTTAACCTCTTCTTCAACGGGGAAGCAGGGGTTTCTTTTGCACGACCGCGGATATACAGCTTCCCGCGGCGGTCAATTTTATCTTTTCAATTATTTATTCATTAATTCATTTGTTGCTTATGAAAAATCTTGTTTTACGAGCCATGCGCTCATTCGATGAAAGCCTCACCGGTCCTGAATATGCCTGCAACCAGCTGGTTGTTGAAATGATTTCTGACGAGCCTCTTACAGATACAAACGAACTGGACGTACGCATTTACTCGGCCGATTACCAGTTGACAGGAAGTGACTCACGGAAATTTTCTTCCCGGAAAACTCCTCTGAAAATACGTTTCCAACTGGTTTCCGACAGTTTTTGGGACGAAAGTCTGTATCATGTTTTTATCTTCCGGAATGGATATCCACAATGGTATGCTGCTCTTTCCCCAGAAAACAAGTACGAGAAGTGGAGCAGAACCAGACTGGAAAACATACGTTTGCATCCGGATCAGAAATTCTTCGCAGAACAGCTGTGCAACACCGTCTGGTGGCCTAAACTGTATGAAGGGAAATTCAAGACGCTTCCCGTTCAGGAACTTATCAGACGCTTCCGTATATATGCTGATCCTGCTCAGGTTCTTCCTTGTTTGCTTGTAGACAGCAGTCGGACACTTCTGGCCAAAGCTTTCACCTTCTTTATACTGTCAAACTATTTCACCGGTTCAAACGTAGACGACCGTTTCAGTCTTTCCCTCAAGGAGCTGATGACCGGAGACATTACCTGGAAACAGTTGAAACAGAAAACGGCCCGGAAAAAAGTCATCATTATAGAGATAGGTGATCTGGAGATCAATTCACAGAAAGCCATGATCCTCACCCGAGCGGCAGACCTGATCAGGAACAGAGCTCCTCAAGATCCCGTATACATCTTCCATGGAAAATGTGAATATATCAGCAGCCTGTTTCAGGAATGCCAGGCCTTCAAAAGCCTTTTTACAGATGAAACCACCTTTCACATCCTTCCTCCGGAATCTGAGCCCGACAGTTCTGAGTCGCTTCCTTTTGATACCCCTCTGCCTTTCGATGATCCCACCAATCCTCCTTCGCAGATCCGGAATTTCAATGCCCCTTGTTCCGCCGAGCTGGAATTACAGGAGATGGTCGGGCTCCATCGCGTAAAGGAAGATATGGCAGAGGCCCGGATGATGGCCTGCTTTCTGCAAAGGCGTAAAGATCTTTCCCTGGATTCAGGCACAGAAAACCGTCATCACATGCTCTTTCTGGGGAACCCCGGAACAGGCAAGACAACAGTGGCCCGGCTGGCAGGGAAAATGTATCATTACATTGGAGTTCTCTCCAGCGGACACACCGTGGAAGTATCACGTACCGACCTTGTCGGGGAATATATCGGCCAAACGGAAAAAAAGATGAAAGAAGTCATTGACAAGGCCCGCGGCGGAGTTCTGTTTATAGATGAAGCCTACACCCTGATCGAAAAGGATACCTATTCAAAGGACTATGGCAAGGAAGTCATTCAGGCTCTGTTAACGGTTCTTTCCGAACCCAATCCGGACATGATCATTATTCTGGCAGGCTATGAAGACAAAATGCGCGTCCTGCTTCAAAGTAATCCGGGACTGAAAGACCGTTTTCCTCTCCGGTTCTACTTCGATGATTACACAGCTGAAGAACTGTTGGAAATGGCTCACCGCTCACTGCAGCAGCGGAACTTCATTCTCACACCGGAAGCTGACCGGCAACTGGAACTGCTGGTCAGAGAGGCTTCTGCCCAACGTGATGAATATTTCGGAAACGGACGCTGGATACACAACCTGATCAACCAAGGAATTCTCAAGAGCATGGCCCGGAGAATTATGTCGCTTCCTCACCCCGATATCTCCAGCCGGAAGTTGTTCTGCACCATCGAAGCTTGTGACATTACCTCTGCCGTCCAACGCTTCCAGGAATGTTATCCTCTGAAACTGAAAGCTTCTGCACGTATCGGATTCAGAGCATAAAAAAAAGCCCAAGGGCTTTTAAAAAAACGTTTCGGCGTTTTGACACAAACGTCGAAACGTTCACATCAAAACGCCGAAGCCTTTTTTGTGTGTGATTCTTTAGAAGCGAACCATCATTTCTACCACCAGCTTATCCTGCTCTGAAGCTTTGGCCAATGCCTGGTTATCGTAGAAATACTTTTCATAGTTTAAGCGTAAATCTGCCTGGAACGGTTTACCGAAGCTGAAGGTCAAACCACCGGTAACACGCTTGCGTTCATAATCGGTGATATACATCTGACCATCCTCATTAAGCGTACCGTCACTGTGATCGCCCATATAGTCGAAACGAGCCAGGAAGGAAATCTTCTTGAACGGGAATTTCTTCTTCTGAATAAACCAGTCGTAATTGACAAAAGCATCTACAGCCCATACATCCTGGAAAGAATCATGTGCATAGCGTTTATACAATCCTTCAACCTCAAAATGCCAGTTATTCCATTTATAATAAGTACCGATATCGTACATATAAATGTTTACATTTTCCGGACGGATACGCTGCGTACTCAGCGTCAGATTATAATCTTTCCACGGCATCAGCTGCAACTTGGCCGAATAGCACAGAACACGGTGCCATTCTTTCTGGGCCGTCAGTCCAGAACCGCTGAACAGTCCTCCCTCAAGGATAAAAGGAAAACCTTCATCCATGGAATAGCCTAAGGTTGCACCGACATCACGGACATTACCTACCTGCTTGGCAATAAACGAACGGTTGGCAAAATATTGCTGATGTGGAGAACGATGTGCATCAATAGTGAAAGGAACACGCATCTGTCCGACAGTGATTTTGAAATCTTCCAAAGGAGTTACACGCGCAAAGGCATCCAACATCTTGATTTGTCCTTCATCAGAAAGGTCTATTTCAGCTTTATAGCTTACCAAGGAATGTACTTTTCCGTCCAAACTGACTCGGGCGTTACGAACTTGAAAACGCTGTTCATCAGTGGAAGTCTGATACTCATATTTTCCCCGAACCGTTCCATGGACTTCCGGCAGATACTGTTTCCAGTCTTGGGCGCTTGCAGAGGCTATGGTTAATGCCGCCAGCAGCACAGATGCAATTTTTCTCATTGATTATGTCTTTTTATTCTGGCGGCAAAGGTATCTGAGTCAGATAAAACAGGCATGTCAAATGTATTACAAAACTGTTACACCTCCACAAACCTGGCCGTTTCTACCTTTTCAAGACGTGAACGGAGCTTGTCCATCTGCGATTTCCGGATCCGCAAGGTCATCAGACAATCCATATCGTATGACTGTTCTACAATCTCAGGCGATTCTTCCTTAACGATCCTCATCACATCATTCATAAACGGATATTCAAAAGCCACGGTCACCTGCTCATCTACTGTTTTTTCGATTACACGAGCTTCGGCCAGTGCCTGTGCCGCAGCAGTACGATATGCTACGATCAATCCGCTTGTTCCCAGTTTGATTCCCCCAAAATACCGTACCACGATAACCAGAATGTCGGTTAACTCATTGGAATTGATCTGCCCCAGAATCGGTTTTCCTGCCGTTCCTGAAGGCTCTCCATTATCATTGGCCCGAAAATCCTTACGGGCCGGTCCCAGCATATATGCATAGCATACATGACGGGCATCATAGTATTTCTTCTGATATTCTTCCAGATAATTCTTCACATCGGTCAGTGTACGCACCGGAAGCGCAATGGCAATAAATTTGCTGCGCTTTTCAGTATAAACTGACTCGGCCATTTCCTCGATTGTTCTATAAGTATCTCCCATAGCGCAAAGGTAATGAAAATCCCCCAACAAGAAATGCGGATCTTACACAAAGTCGTCTGACAGCTCAGGCAAGAATCCGCATTTTGTTTTCTTGAAACAATCAATCTAACCTATGAATCACTAATCCAGAACGCAATTTCGGTTCAAACCAGGTTGTTTTGGGCGGCATGATATTTCCTGTATCAGCAATATCCATCAATTGCTTCATGGATACTGGATAAAGGGCCAGCGCCATCTTCATCTCACCGCTGTCAACCCGTTTCTTCAATTCACCAAGACCACGAATACCGCCTACGAAGTCAATCCGTTTGTCAGAACGCAGGTCTTTTATGCCCAGAATCTCATCTAGAATCAGATTGGAAGAGATTGTTACATCAAGTACTCCAATCGGATCATGATCATCATACGTTCCCGGTTTGGCTGTCAGGCTATACCATTTTCCGTCAAGATAAAGAGAGAAATTATGCAAAGCAGCCGGTTTATAGATTTCCGTGCCTTTTTCTTCCACGTCAAAATGTTTTCGCAGCGCATCCAGGAACTGAGCCGGAGTCAGACCGTTCAAATCTTTCACCACCCGGTTATAATCAATGATTGTCAGCTGACTGGCAGGGAAACAAACAGCCATGAAATAGTTGTATTCCTCATCCCCTTTATGATTGGGATTCTGTCTGGCCTTCTCCACCCCGACCAATGCTGCCGCAGCACTGCGATGATGTCCGTCGGCAATATACAAGGCAGGCATCTGTTCGAATGCTTTCGTAATGGCTGCAATATCGGCATCCTCATCAATTACCCAGAATGTATGACCGAAGCCATCTCCCGGTGCAATGAAATCATATTCCGGCTGGCGAGACGTATATTTCGCAACAACTGCATCCAGCACATCATTATCCGGATAAGCAAAGAATACCGGCTCGATATTGGCATTGTTTACGCGCACATGCTTCATGCGGTCTTCTTCCTTGTCACGACGGGTCAGTTCATGTTTCTTGATTACTCCATTCATGTAATCAGGAACATAAGCACCAACGACCAAACCATACTGTGTTTTGCCATTCATGGATTGGGCATAAATATAATAACATTCTTTCTTGTCCTGTACCAGCCATCCTTTCTCCTGAAACTTCAGGAAATTCTCGGCAGCCTTGCCATACACCCGCGGATCATGTTCATCTGTTCCTTCCGGGAAATCAATTTCCGGCTTGATGATGTGATAAAGCGACTTTTCATTACCAGCCGCTTCTGCACGAGCCTCAGCTGAATTCAACACATCATAAGGACGCGAAGCGACCTGTTCAACCAAATCTTTGGGAGGACGTATACCTTTAAAGGGTTTAACGATTGCCATAATGTTTCAAATTATTTCTGAAAAAAACTACCATGTGAATAAATGCATAGATATAACACATCAATGTCATCCCGCATAATAGGCCATCTCCAAACTCGCCCAATTGCGATTTACAAAGAGAAGAGATCAATAACAGCGTATTGCCCACGGCCAAAGGAAGCAGAATGCGCTTCTCATTTTCATTCATTCTCATGGCAACATTTATGAAGTACTTATTTCTTATTTACACGGTATTTTTCACATCCATCTTTCAGGAATCCTACAATCTGACGGGCGGCAGCAATACCTGCATTGATATTGGCTTCAGCTGTCTGAGCACCCATCTTCTTGGGAGTAGAAAAATAACGTCCCGGGAAATGATCTGCAAATTCATCATGATGAACCGGCATAATATCAGTTATATATTTCAAATCAGCACGGTCGTTCATCAGACGAAGCAGATCTGCTTCATTAATGACTTCTTTTCGGGCTGTATTGACCAGCAAACCATTCTTCGGCATCAGATTCACCAAATCATAATTAATGGAGTTCTTTGTTTCAGCGGTAGCAGGAATGTGCAAAGATACAATATCACAAGTGGAATATAGAACTTCCGGAGAATCAACCGGCTTCACGCCATCAGCCTCCATGGCTTCTTTCGGACAATAAGCATCGTATGCGTAAATATCCATTCCAAAACCTTTGGCAATACGTGCAACATTCCGTCCGACATTACCATAAGCATGAATACCCAGTTTTTTGCCTTTCAACTCCGTACCTGACTTTCCGTCATAGAAGTTACGTACAGCCATTACCATGAAACCAAATGCCAGTTCTGCCACGGCATTTGAATTCTGTCCCGGCGTATTCATTACGCAAACATGATGAGCTGTGGCTGCTTCCAGACTGACATTATCATATCCGGCACCTGCACGCACCACGATTTTCAATTGCCCAGCAGCATTCAATACTTCTTCGTCTATAATATCGCTACGGATAATCAAAGCATCAGCATCTTTTACCGCATCCAGCAACTGACTTTTTTCAGTATATTTTTCAAGCAAAGCCAATTCATAACCGGCTGCTTCTATTTCTGAACGAATACCGTCAACCGCTACCTTGGCAAACGGTTTTTCTGTGGCAACTAAAACTTTCATAGAAAAATAAATTAATAGTTACAAGAGATAGAATGAATTTCAAAACTAGAAGACATCCGTTACTACCTGCGGTAACGGATGTCAAAATCCTTATCAGGCGCTAAGATCAATGCATCTTTTCAAATTCCTGCATGCAGTCAATCAGTGCCTGTACACTTTCTACTGGCATTGCATTGTAACAGGAAGCACGGAATCCGCCTACTGAACGGTGTCCCTTGATGCCGACCATGCCTTTCTCTGTCGCAAATTTCAGGAATTCTGCTTCCAGATCCTTATATTCATCGGCCATGACAAAGCAAATATTCATCAGTGAACGGTCGCCTTTATTCGTAACTGTTCCGCGGAACAATTTGTTACGGTCTATTTCTGCATACAACATCTCCGCACGAACTTTAGCGCGACGCTGCATTTCCTCTACACCGCCCTGTGCTTTAATCCAGCGCAAGGTCTGAAGAGCTGCATAAATAGGAACTACCGGAGGAGTATTGAACATAGAACCTTTTTCTACGTGAGTCTTGTAGTTCAACATGGTCGGAATATAACGGGAAACTTTACCCAGCGCATCGTCTTTCACAATGACGAAAGTCACACCGGCCGGAGCCAGATTCTTCTGTGCACCTCCATAAATACAAATATACTTCGATACATCTACCGGACGGGAGAAAATATCAGAAGACATATCGCCCACCAATGGAACATTTACATCAGGATCAGCATGCAATTCCGTACCATAGATCGTATTGTTCGTAGTTATATGGAAATAGTCCACATCAGCCGGAACTTCATAGTTCTTCGGAATATAAGTAAAGCCATCCTTTTCGGAAGAAGCCACTTCCACCACTTCACCAAAAGCTTTCGCTTCTTTAAGTGCTTTCTTGGCCCATGTTCCTGTATTCAGATAAGCTGCTTTCTTTTCGAGGAAGTTATAAGGAACCATACAGAACTCCATGCTTGCACCTCCGCCCAGGAACAAAACCGAATAACCTTCCGGAATATTCAGAAGTTCCTTAAACAGCGCAACCGCTTCATCCACCACAGGCTGGAAGTCTTTAGCGCGGTGACTGATTTCCATCAACGAAAGTCCTGATCCATTATAATCAAGTATAGCTTGAGCTGTCTTTTCGATTACCTCACGAGGCAGGATAGAAGGTCCCGCATTAAAATTATGCTTTTTCATTTGGAAGTTTGTTTTGGTTAAACATTGGGTTAGTTCTTACACTTGCGAATTTAGTGATTATTCCTAGACTTCCAAAAGTTTTCGTGATAATTTTATGCAAAAAGAAAAATATTTCTTCATTTATGCCAGCAAGCACCCATTTTAAGTAACAAATTGACACATAAATATAAGCTGGGGCCTGAAGAGATAGTCTGAAGCCGCAGTATGAAAAGGCCGAAACCCTTTTCTGCCAATGAGAAGATAGCACAAAGTTATTATTTTGCCAGTTCTATCAAAGCTTTTACTCCCTTTATCTTTTCATTTTGTATCATTTTTAACATTTGTTTCACTTTTACACGAGAAACAGCGGCAAAAGCATAATGGTCTTTTACGTCTATCCGTCCAACGTCTTCCCGGTTCAGGCCTCCTTTTTTAGAAAGGAAACCAACAATGTCGATCCGGTTAATTTTATCCTTTTTCCCTTTTCCTATATAGAGAGTCACAAACTTGGGCAAAGCCGGTTTCGGCAGCTGTTCAGGCAAGACATATTCTTCTGAAATCTCCGGTAACCAGGAAGGCAGTTTTTCTTCAGAATGAAGAATCAGATAAGCGGAACCTTCAGCTTCCCAGCGGGCCGTCCGGCCATTGCGGTGGATAAATCCATCCTCACCCACCGGCAAATGATAATGTACAATATTCCGGATCTCCGGAATATCCAGTCCGCGGGCAGCCAGATCCGTTGAGATCAGGATATGACAACTTCCGTTACGGAATTTATACAAGGCCCGTTCCCGGTCATCCTGTTCCATTCCTCCGTGGAAAGCTTCACAGTAAACTTTCTGGGAATGCAGATATTTCATCACCCGATCCACACTTTCACGATGGTTACAGAAAACAAGTGTAGAAGCATCGCCCAGCGAGCAAAGCAACTTATAAAGAGTTTCCAGTTTATCCTTGGCCGGTGAACACACCTTATATATATGTAAACGTTCAGAGACCTGTTCTTCCGGATTCAGGAAATCCAGTTTGACCGTCTGATTCAATCCCGTAAAACGGGGGATTTCTTCCGTATCGGTTGCCGAAAGAAGGAAACGGCGACGTAAAGCAGGAAGTTTTCCAATGACCTCCGCCATCTCTTCCTGGAATCCGAACTCCAGGCATTTGTCAAACTCATCAATGACCAGCAGACGGACCGTCGACGCGTCAAAATTCTGCTTATCCAGATGGTCGTTCATTCGTCCCGGCGTACCGATAATGACAGACGGACGTATTCTTTTCATGGTACGATGTTCTTCCATCGCCGGACGTCCGCCATAACAGCTCATAACATTCCAGCCCGTACCCATGGCCTTGAATACCTGCTCTATCTGCAAAGCCAGCTCACGCGAAGGAACCAAAACAACTGCCTGCACGCCATCCACTCCTTCCTTCAGTGAAGAAACCAAAGGAAGCAAATAAGCTAAAGTCTTACCGGATCCGGTCGGTGAAAGGAGAATCAGATCACGTCCTTCCTGAAAGGCTTTCAATGATGCCTGCTGCATGGGATTCAATTGCTCAATCTTCAGATTGGCTAAGATAGTCTGGATATTCATAAGAGATCTTTCATTAGTCATTTGGTTACAAAGGTACAAAAAGCAGCCAATCCGCACAAAGTTTTCCGTCAAACCCTTAGATATTGGCTAGATTTTTACCAACTTTGCAAGCAATATCAAGATATGAACGATTCTTATGGCAGATAATTACATCGAACGACAATACGAACAGTACGAGGCCCGGAAAGCCGCCTGGGAGAAATCACGCAAAACGGTCCGTAAAAAGCCGGCCGTACAACAGCCGGAGCATAGAGCCGTATTACAGAACCAGGTAAAAAAGATTGTAGCCGTGCACGACCTTTCCGGAGTAGGACGTGTTTCCCTGACAGCAGTCATTCCCATTCTTTCTACAATGGGCTTTCAGGTCTGTCCCCTTCCAACCGCCGTACTTTCCACGCACACCCAATATCCGGAGTTTTCTTTCCTTGACCTGACCGAAGAAATGAAAAAGATCATTGAAAAATGGGAAAAGCTTCATATCAAGTTCGACACCTTTTATACCGGTTACCTCGGCTCTGCGCAACAGGCTCAGATCGTACAGTCCTTTATCCAGCGCTTCCGCCGTCCGACAGACCTGGTTGTTACAGATCCCGTATTGGGAGACAACGGTCATTTATATACAGGCATTACAGAGGAAATGGTACGGGAAATGCGACAGCTGATCCGTCATGCAGACATCATTACTCCTAACCTGACAGAACTGTTCCTTCTTCTGGACAAACCTCACCAGACCAGTTTATCGGATGCAGAACTAAAAACGTATCTCAAGGAATTGTCGGACGCAGGCCCTGAAATCGTAATTGTCACCAGCGTTCCCGTATGCGACAATCCGCACATGACTTCGGTCTATGCATACAACCGGAACGGAAACCGATACTGGAAAGTAACCTGTCCGTATCTGCCCGCCCATTATCCGGGCACAGGCGATACATTTACCAGCGTCATTACCGGAGCCTTAATGCAAGGAGACAGTTTGCCGATTGCCCTGGACCGTGCCACCCAGTTTATACTTCAGGGGATTCGTGCGACCTTTGGCTACGAATACAACAACCTGGAAGGCATCATGCTGGAAAAAGTGCTTCCCAACCTGAAAATGCCCATTCAGATCAGCAGTTATGAACTGGTGGAATAAGAATCCGGCTGACATCCGTCACGACTTCTTCAAAATCGAGCATGGCATTAAACAGGCATATTTTCCGATATGCAGGCAGATCTGCTACCCGGATATCCCGTTCCTGAATAATTCCCTGATCCAATAACCTCTGACGATGGGTTCCAGCCAGCAACGGACGGGCCGGCGTATCCCATCGCCGTCCGTCCCATAAGGCAACATTAGCTATGGAAGTATCCGTAATCAGCCCTTCCCGTACAATCAGCACATCGTCAGCTTCGCCCCGTAAAGCATACAGCTGATCCAGCAAGGAACGGTCTGCCTGTTTGTAACGGTATTCAATCGTATCACAAGCCAACAGCCTCAGCCGGCGAACCTGACGGGGCTGATAAGCAAAGTATTCCACGCTCTCAATCTCACGGCCATAAACAATCCGGCATCGCGTCCGCTCCGTATACTCCGGCACAATATAATCTTCCACATGCAAATCCGGCATTTCGCCCCACCAAGCGCGGCGAGTTGCGTTCAACCGCCGGTTGTGATAACCGGCATGCAGGATTCTTCCATGCTCCAGGCGTATGGTCTCAATAAATCGGCACATAAACTTTTCTTTTCATTTCCTCATACTCACTCTTCACATCACTCTGAAAGGTTATGCCTCCCCCACTTTTAAAAACCAGCCTGCCTTCGGGAGTCTGTTCCAGAAAACGGATCAGCACCGCACTGTCCAGATTCTGTCCGTCAAACCATCCTGCAACTCCCGTATAGAATCCGCGTTCTCCGGTTTCCGCTTCATGGATTATGTCCACCGTTTTCTTTTTAGGCGCCCCGGTAACCGATCCCGCAGGAAGCAGACGGAAGAAGAAAGTTCCCAGATGCTCCAGATAGTTTTCCGGCAAACGTCCCCGTACCTCCGAACTCATCTGAAGCAGCGGTCCGCAATGAGTCTGCAAAGTTTCCAGATAACGATAGCGGGGGACACAGACCTCCGTAGCAATCTGACTTAGATCATTCCGGATCAAATCGACAATCGTCGCATGTTCTGCCGTCTCTTTTTCATCAGCCAGCAAGCGGCCGGCAGCATCCGGCAAGGTTGCATCCAACGTACCTTTCATCGGATAAGAATAGATATATCCCTTCTGAATACGGACAAATATTTCCGGAGAGAAACAGGCAAAACAGTCTTTCAGCCAAACCCGATAGCGGGCCTTTGCATGTTCAAACACCTGCAAAAGAGTCAGATCGGTATCAACCGGAGTCATACAGGTCAGATTCGTCAGAAAAGAATTCCCCGCATGCAAATTGCGATAGACAATTTCAAATGAACGGCTATACGTTTCGAACGACTGCGGATGAGAAAGCCATGAGAATGACTGCGGATACGGGGTTTCGCACTCTCCGGCATTAGACATTCCCGGAAAAGCAAACCGGAGTTCATCCGCCGGAATACGGTCAAGCGGCTCTACCAGACACTTTTCTCCGTCAGCATCTGTCAGAAAGAAAAAAGGAACTTGCCGCCTTCCCCATTCATTCATACGGGAAACAGCCTCAGCCCGGGTAATAAAACTGATATTATTCATGTGTGCGACGTGTCTTAAAAGAAAGCAGATAAACAGTAACTCCCACGGCAATGCCTCCCATCAGCAACCGGAGCCACCAGGAGTCGAAAAGAAATACGATGCAATGTACAGAGGTAATCCACAATAAAGACAAGGCCAGTACCTTTGCCCGCAACGGGATGGCGCGATCCTCACGAAAGCTGCGGATATAAGGTCCCAGCCACCGGTGTTGCATCAACCAGGCATATGCCCGGGGAGAACTCCGGAAAAACAGGGCAGCCGCCAACAGTAGAAAAGGAGTGGTAGGCAATACGGGAACAAAAATCCCGACAAAGCCCAAAGCGACTGAAAGGAAACCTATGACAAGAAAAACACATTTCATGGCGCAAATATACGATGAAAAAAATGATCGCACAAAAATCAACGTTCAAATGCGAAGCCGCCCGTGCCCTGCCCTTTTCCCAAAGCAGCTTTACCCTGTTATCTCAGCTTTCAGCCAGACATCTCCGCCGTATCTTCCGGTCACAATACCGTTTACACTGCGCACAGATGTCATATCCCAACATGGCTCCCAAGATGAAATCCTCTTCCGGCGTCAACAGATTCAGCGGACGGTTCACCATCATACGGATAGCATCGATACATTCCGGTTTGCCGAAAAACAGATTGATCCGTTCCTCATCAACAGGCTGAATGACAAAACGAATACGCTGACTTTTCAAGCGGCGTACAGCAAATGCTTCATACTTCCTGTTAGTTGTATAAAGAACCATCTGCCGCACACCTTTCTTGAGTTCATAAATATGGTTCAGGAAAACCTTCAGCTCTACAGGATTTATATCAGGAGCAATCATACCAGATCCGCTTTCAGTATTTCCGCCCATGAAGCAATGCGGGTATCCGTCTGATCACTTTCATTCATCTCATCAAGAGCCAGACCTACAAAAAGCCCGTCAATCACGGAGATGGAAGAAGCATAAGTATATTCCTGTGCAGGAACGGCACCTATCCAGCGACAACCGGAATTCTTCAGGTCTCCATAAAGGATTCCCATTCCGTCACAAAAAGTATCCGGATAGGACTCCGAATCCCCACATCCGAACAAGCCGACCAGTTTGTCAGACAAATCCATTCCCTTCAGCACCTTGACACCATCATACCAGTCATCCTGCAACTCTCCGTCTCCCCATGTAGAGGTTCCGAGCAGAAGAACTTCATAACCGGAAACAAGTTCGGCTGTCAGTTTGCTTACATCGTGGACATCCGCAGAGGAAATGCCCAAAACATCGGCGATCCGGCCGGCAACAGACTCCGTAGTGCCAGTCGTTGATCCATAAAAAATTCCAGTCTTTTTCATATCTTATTCTTTCTTGATTTGACATTGCAAAGTAAGAGCAAGAAAGAGAGTTCTGAAATACCTAAAAATAATGATTTTTCAGAAAGTCCTACTTTTTGGAACATTTTTACCGACTTTTGAATACCATTCGTTTTCTTTTTTATCCTTTCCTTTGCAAATAAAATGCAAGCATCATGAAAATCAGCAAAACTCTTTATATACGATACCTGTTCGCGCTGCTTTTGCCGTTGTCCGGACTCTTGCAGGCCTGCGACATGATTGAGTATCATCCGTACGATCTCGACATTGACGGTGAAACAGAGGTCAATGCCAGAAATATTCAACGCATTGAAACGGCACTCGATGGGAAAAAGGAATTCTCATTTGCCGTCATCAGCGACACCCAGCGATGGTATGACGAGACGGAAGACGCCGTGGCCGACATGAATGAGAAAGGAGGCATCGACTTTGTTGTCCATACGGGAGATTTGTCCGACTTCGGGATGAAACTGGAATTCGAGAAGCAGCGGGACATCCTGAACGGTCTTTCCGTTCCTTATGTCTGTCTGCTGGGCAACCACGACTGTCTGGCAACCGGGAAAGAGGTGTTCAACCGTATTTTCGGAGAAGAAAACTTTTCATTTACCGCCGGAGACGTTCTTTTTATCTGCTTAAATACCAATGCGCTGGAGTTCGATTATTCAGATGCCATTCCGGATTTCTCTTTTCTGGAAAAGTTGCTGAAAAACCTTTCACCCGACATACGCAGAACAATCGTTGCCATGCATGCCGGACCGTATTCCGAACAGTTCAACAACAATGTGGCCAGAGTGTTTCAGCTGTATCTGCGCCAGTTCCCGGGCCTGCAGTTCTGTGTTTACGGACACGGACACAGTATCCAGGTAAATGATTTTTTCGATGACGGCATTTTATATTATGAATGTACCTGCGCCAAGAAACGGGCGTACCTCCGTTTTACCCTTAAAGAAAATGAATACCTGTATGAAGTGGTCAATTATTAAAACAGGATTATCCGCCTTCTGCCTGCTCCCTCTCTTCACCTTGTCACAGACAACCGCACCGGCAGACAGTCTGACGCTGAAGCAGGAAAGGAAATGGGATAAGCGTGTACACCTGAAATATGAACGATGGGAAAGGCTGAAGCCTACGCATGCCAAAATGCAATATGCCGGAGGAATGGGCGTGACAGCCTTCGGCGTGGGATGGGATTATGGGAAACGGTGTCAGTGGGAAACCGACTTTCTGGTCGGATATCTCCCCAGAAAATATGCGGATCAGTTCAGACTGACCTTTACCGTCAAGCAGAACTACATCCCCTGGAGTGTCAGTTTCGACAGACACTGGGCCATAGAACCTTTCTATTGCGGCTTATATGTGACAACGATAGCCGGAGAAGATTTCTGGAAGAAAGAACCCGGACGTTATCCGAACCGTTACTACAAATTCAGCACCAAACTGCGTCCGTATATTTTCATCGGACAGAGAGTTGCATTCAGTCCGGAACATGACTTGCTCCGTTCTGTCTCTCTCTTCTACGAAGTGAGTACGTGCGAACTGTATCTGGTCAGTAAAGCAACCAACAGCAGTCTGAGCATGAAAGACATTCTGCGTTTCTCTTTCGGCGTCAAAGTACAGCTGTTCCGCGACAACCCTTAAATATGTTCCGCCACCGACTGACATCATGTTCTGTGAACTTAAAAGAGGTTTCACCGCACCCTGCGCCTCCAGACTGAGGACATTTTGTCTGACTGACAAGGCGAAGTCGATCGATTTCCAACAGGCAATCAATCAACTTCCAAATGAAAGTCAATCGACTTGCAGCTGGAAATCGATACAGAAATAACATCCTTCTGCACCGGCCGAAGCATCGGTAAGCACGTAACGAACCTTGCGAAGGTGGAGCAGCTGCAGGATTTTATGTTGAACTCACGTTAAAAAAGCACTAAAACCGTCCCACGTTCCAAACTTTTAACTACCTTTGCCAGCAAGTAAAACAAAGGGGTGCCCTACCTGACGGGCTGAGATCATACCCTACGAACCTGATGCGGTTAGCACCGACGAAGGGATTGTTGCTTATCGGCATATTTTTCCTGCCCTCTCCCTGCTAGAGCACTCTTTGGATTTACTTCATACTTTTAAAGCAATTAAATTATGAAGATACTGGTAAACAACAAAGAGACCGAACTGACACAAGGAAATACCCTGGCTGATGTGGCCCGTCAGCTGGAACTTCCGGCTCAGGGAGTAGCCATCGCCTTGAACAACCGAATGATTCCCCGCGCCCAATGGGCTGAACAGACCGTAAAAGACGGAGACAGTCTGGTCATCATTAAAGCAGCCTGTGGAGGATAAAGTCATGGAATTACAATTCATCACTCATTACACTGACCGCTATTCCTACTTCGATTCGGCCTGCATGGCTCTCAAAGGCGGTTGCCGCTGGATCCAGCTGCGCATGAAAGATGCATCCGAAGCAGAGATCACCCGGGAAGCCTTGCGCATCCTGCCTCTTTGCCGCGAGCATGGAGCTACATTCATTATTGATGATCATGTGGAAATTGTGCGCAAGACCGGAGCCGACGGGGTACATCTGGGCAAAAACGACATGCCCGTAGATGAAGCCCGGAAGATTCTGGGCAAACAGTTCATCATCGGCGGCACGGCAAATACCATAGAAGATGTACGCCGCCTTCATCAGGCAGGTACCGATTACATCGGATGCGGCCCTTTCCGTTTCACGACGACCAAAAAGAATCTCAGCCCTATTTTAGGACTCGACGGGTACCGGAACATCGTTGCAACCATGAAACAGGAGCACATAGAGCTCCCCATCGTTGCAATTGGAGGCATTACCTGCGATGACATACCGGCCATCATGCAAACCGGCGTGTCAGGCATCGCCCTGAGCGGAACGATCCTGCGTGCAGACTCTCCCGCAGAAGAAACTCACCGCATTCTGGAAGAAATCCGAAAATACAGAACGTATAAATAACTAAAACCTTACATAAATGGAAAAACTTATCATCGCCGGACGTGAATTCCATTCACGCCTGTTTTTAGGAACCGGAAAGTTCAACTCAAACGATCTGATGGAAAAAGCAATTCTGGCTTCAGATACAGAAATGGTGACTGTTGCCATGAAACGCATTGAACTGGAAAACAAAGAAGATGACATGTTGAAGCATATTCTTCATCCTCATATCCAGCTGCTGCCAAACACCAGCGGCGTACGCAATGCCGAGGAAGCAATCTTTGCAGCCCAGATGGCCCGCGAAGCCTTCGGAACAAACTGGCTGAAACTGGAGATCCATCCGGATCCGCGCTATCTGCTCCCCGATTCTGTCGAGACACTGAAAGCTACGGAAAAGCTGGTTAAGATGGGATTCGTGGTACTTCCCTACTGCCAGGCCGATCCGACCTTGTGCAAACACCTGGAAGAAGCCGGAGCTGCAACCGTAATGCCTCTGGGTGCTCCTATCGGAACAAACAAAGGATTACAGACACGTGACTTCCTGCGCATCATCATCGAACAGGCAAACATTCCCGTCGTAGTCGATGCAGGAATCGGTGCACCCAGCCATGCAGCGGAAGCCATGGAAATGGGAGCGTCCGCTTGTCTGGTCAATACAGCCATTGCCGTTGCCGGCGATCCGGTAGCTATGGCCCAGGCCTTCAAGGAAGCTGTGATCTCCGGACGCCGGGCTTATGAAGCCGGACTGGGAACCCAGGCTGACAGTTTCGTAGCAGAAGCCAGCTCTCCTCTGACAAGTTTTCTGAATGAATAATCCGCTGCATCTTTTCATGCAGCGCAAAAGAATAACCGTATGAACCAACGAATCAAATTTTCACGATCTGAAAAAGTATATATGCCGGGAACTTTATTTCCTGAAATCCGTGTTGCCATGCGCAAAGTGGAACAAGTTCCCAGCACCACCTTCGAGAACGGCGAGAAAGTCATTACTCCCAATCCCGACGTGTATATCTATGATACCAGCGGACCGTTCAGTGATCCGAATATTGAAGTAGACCTGAAAAAAGGTCTGCCCCGTCTGCGTGAAGAATGGATAGTCAAGCGCGGCGACGTAGAACAGCTTCCGGAAATCACCTCCGAATACGGACGGATGCGCCGCGACGACCATTCACTGGATCATCTGCGTTTCGAACACATTGCCTTGCCTTACCGGGCTAAAGCCGGAAAATGCTGTACGCAAATGTACTATGCCAAACAGGGCATCATCACGCCGGAAATGGAATATGTGGCTATCCGCGAGAACATGAACTGCCGCGAACTGGGTATTGAAACCTACATCACTCCGGAATTTGTCCGCCAGGAAATTGCAGAAGGCCGTGCCGTTCTGCCTGCCAACATCAATCATCCCGAAGCAGAACCGATGATCATCGGCCGGAACTTCCTGGTCAAGATCAATACCAATATCGGAAACTCTGCCACGACTTCAAGCATCGACGAAGAAGTGGAAAAGGCTGTCTGGAGCTGCAAATGGGGAGGCGATACTCTCATGGACCTTTCTACGGGTGAAAACATCCATGAAACTCGTGAATGGATCGTCCGCAACTGTCCGGTACCCGTAGGAACCGTTCCTATCTATCAGGCACTGGAAAAGGTAAACGGCAAGGTGGAAGACCTGACCTGGGAAATCTATCGCGATACGCTGATCGAGCAGTGCGAACAGGGAGTGGACTATTTTACGATCCATGCCGGAATCCGCCGTCATAACGTACATCTGGCCGACAAGCGCCTGTGCGGAATCGTGTCACGAGGCGGTTCCATCATGAGCAAATGGTGCCTGGTTCACGACCGCGAATCATTCCTGTATGAACATTTCGACGACATCTGTGACATCCTTGCCCAATACGACGTAGCCATTTCATTGGGCGACGGTCTCCGTCCGGGATGTATCCAGGATGCCAACGATGAGGCTCAGTTTGCCGAACTTGATACAATGGGCGAACTGGTTGTCCGTGCCTGGGCCAAGAATGTACAGGCCTTCATCGAAGGACCGGGCCATGTACCCTTGCACAAAATCAAGGAAAACATGGAACGCCAGATTGAAAAATGCCACAATGCACCGTTCTATACACTGGGTCCCCTCGTAACGGATATCGCTCCGGGCTACGATCACATTACCTCAGCCATCGGCGCAGCCCAGATCGGCTGGCTCGGTACAGCCATGCTCTGCTACGTTACTCCGAAAGAACATCTCGCCCTGCCGGACAAAGAAGACGTACGGGTAGGTGTCGTGACTTATAAGATTGCCGCTCATGCTGCCGACCTGGCCAAAGGACATCCCGGCGCACAGGTTCGCGACAATGCCCTGAGCAAGGCACGCTATGAATTCCGCTGGAAAGACCAGTTTGACCTTTCACTTGACTCCGAACGGGCTCAGACTTATTTCCGTGCCGGACGTCATCTCGATGGGGAATACTGTACCATGTGCGGCCCGAACTTCTGCGCCATGCGCCTGTCACACGACTTAAAGAAAAAAGAACAAAAAGACTAAGGAATAGAAAAAACATGTTTAGCGAAGAATTAGAAAAAATATCCTGGGACGAAACGACGGAACGCATCCTGTCGAAGACAGACGCTGATGTACGCCGCGCCTTGGCTAAAGAACATTGCGATATAGACGACTTCATGGCACTAATCTCGCCTGCAGCAGAACCGTATCTGGAAACAATGGCCCGGCTGAGTCGCAAATATACCGAAGAACGTTTCGGACGGACTATCTCCATGTTCATTCCGCTTTATATCACCAACTCATGTACCAACTCATGTGTCTATTGCGGTTTCCACATCAGCAATCCCATGAAGCGTACCATTCTGACAGAAGAGGAAATCGAAAACGAATACAAGGCCATCAAGAAACTGGCTCCTTTTGAGAACCTGTTGCTTGTTACCGGAGAGAATCCGGCCAAGGCGGGGGTTCCTTACATTGCCCGGGCACTCGATCTGGCCAAACCTTATTTTTCCAATCTGAAGATTGAAGTCATGCCTCTGAAAACGGAAGAATATGCGGAACTGATCAAGCATGGAATGAATGGAGTAATCTGCTTCCAGGAAACTTATAACAAGGCACATTACAACATTTATCATCCGCGGGGCATGAAATCCAAATTCGAATGGCGTGTCAATGGTTTCGACCGGATGGGACAGGCCGGCGTACATTCCATCGGTATGGGTGTCCTGATCGGACTGGAAAAGGAATGGCGGACGGATATCACCATGATGGCCTATCACCTGCGTTACCTCCAGAAACATTACTGGAAGACCAAGTATAGCGTCAACTTCCCCCGTATGCGTCCTTCCGAAAACGGAGGTTTCCAGCCGAATGTCATCATGAGCGACCGGGAACTGGCTCAGGTTACATTCGCCATGCGAATATTTGATCACGACGTGGACATCTCCTATTCAACCCGTGAACCGGCCAACATCCGCGATCACATGGCAACATTAGGAGTAACCACCATGAGTGCCGAAAGCAAAACGGAGCCGGGCGGATATTACACCTATCCTCAGGCCCTGGAACAATTCCATGTCAGCGATGAACGCAAGGCTGTGGAAGTGGAGAAAGCCCTGAAGGCTCTGGGACGTGAACCTGTATGGAAGGATTGGGATGCTTCCTTCGATTTATTCAAGACCGTAGGATGAAGACAGAAAACATGGAGCGCTATAACCGGCAGATAATCCTTCCGGAAATCGGCAAGACCGGACAGGAGAAACTCAGCAAAGCCCGTGTACTGATTGTCGGCGTTGGGGGACTTGGTTCCCCCATCGCCCTCTATCTGGCAGGTGCGGGTGTTGGTACGATCGGACTGGTTGATGATGATGTCGTAAGCGAAAGCAACCTGCAGCGTCAGGTGCTTTATACAGAAGACGAAATCGGTCTCTCCAAAGCTTTACAGGCACAAAAGCGTCTGCAGGCCCTGAATCATGACATTCGGATCAATGCCTATCCCACACGGCTCACGAAGGAGAATGCCGCATCACTGATTGCCAACTATGACATCGTCGTGGACGGTTGTGATAATTTTACCACCCGATACATAATTAACGACGCATGTGCCCACTGGGGACGTCCTTATGTATATGGTGCAATTCTGGCTTTCGAAGGACAGGTATCCGTATTCAACTACCAGGGAGGCCCTGACTACCGTACCTTATATCCCGATGAAGAAGAAATGCTTGCCATGCCTGCCCCTTTCAAAGGAGTATTAGGAGTTACTCCGGGAGTAATCGGCTGCATGGAAGCCAACGAAGTCATGAAAATCATCGGGGGTTACGGAGAAGTATTAAGCGGGAAACTATGGCAAATTGATCTCCGCACCATGGAATCATACACAATAATGCTTTAAATTTAAAACAAATTATTACCTTTGCGGCTTAATTTGTGTTTACATGAAATTAATACTGATAACGACTCCCACGTATTTTGTGGAAGAAGACAAGATTCTGACCACTCTGTTTGATGAAGGGCTTGATATCCTTCATCTGCGTAAGCCCGACACTGCGCCGGTCTATGCGGAACGTCTGCTTACGCTCATTCCTGAAAAATATCACAAACGAATCGTCGTTCATGGGCATTTCTATCTGAAAAAAGAATATAACCTGAAAGGAATCCATCTGAACCGGAGAAATCCGGAACCTCCTGCCTGTTATTCCGGCCACATCAGCTGTTCCTGTCATTCACTGGAGGAAGTGAAACAATACAAACCGGGATGCGATTACGTATTCCTGAGTCCGATCTTTGACAGTATTTCCAAACAAGATTATAAGTCGGGATACACAGCAGAAGAAATCCGGTCTGCAGTCAAGAACGGCATTATCGACCGCCGGGTCATTGCATTGGGAGGCATTGACGAAAACAATTTACTTCGCGTCAAGGATTTCGGATTCGGAGGTGCTGCCATCATGGGAACTCTCTGGAACAAATTTGATCCGGCCTACGACTACAATTATCAGGAACTGATCGCCCACTTCCGCAAATTAAAGCGGCTGGCCGACTAAGTCAGATACATTTTTTCAGGACAAAACTTGTCCGGCTTGAAGAAATGGCGTAACTTTGCATCATTATTAAGGAAATATATCTAATTACACAATGAGCGAAACATCACCTTTTAAAGTATTCTCGGGTACAAATTCGAGATACCTCGCAGAAAAAATCTGCAACAGCCTGGGTTGCCCGCTGGGTAACATGAACATCACACATTTTGCCGACGGCGAATTCGCAGTATCTTACGAAGAGTCTATCCGTGGACAACATGTATTCCTCGTACAGTCAACTTTCCCCAACTCAGACAATCTGATGGAATTGTTGCTGATGATCGATGCAGCAAAACGTGCTTCTGCAAAGAGCATTATCGCTGTCGTTCCTTATTTCGGTTGGGCACGTCAGGACCGTAAAGACAAACCGCGTGTTTCAATCGGTGCCAAACTGGTTGCAGACCTGCTGAGCGTAGCTGGTATCGACCGTCTGATCACAATGGATCTCCACGCAGATCAGATTCAGGGATTCTTCGATATTCCGGTTGACCACCTGTATGCTTCAGGTATCTTCGTTCCTTACATCCAGTCACTGAATCTGGAAAATCTGGTTATCGCTACTCCTGACGTAGGTGGTTCCAAGCGTGCCAGCACATACGCTAAATACCTGGATGTACCTTTGGTTCTGTGTCACAAGACTCGTGAAAAAGCAAATGTTGTTGCTTCCATGCAGATCATCGGTGACGTAAAAGACAAGAATGTAATTCTGATCGACGATATGGTAGATACAGCCGGTACCATCACCAAGGCTGCTGACATCATGAAAGAAGCCGGAGCTCTTTCTGTACGTGCCATTGCTTCTCACGGAGTAATGTCAGGTCCTGCATCTGAACGTGTACAGAACTCTCAGCTGGAAGAAATGGTATTTACCGACAGTATTCCTTACTCTAACCGTTGCGCTAAGGTTAAACAGCTGTCTATCGCTGACATGTTTGCTGAAACCATCCGCCGCGTGATGACTAACGAATCTATCAGCTCACAATACTTGATTTAAAAAATACTTTTACTAAGGCTGTATCAAAGAATGAGATCGACTCTCTTTTTTCTTTGATACGGCCTTTTTTATAGATAGACTTTCCTTCCCCATCTTCTCTTCCTGCATGAAAATACTTTGGCTGGACCTGAACAGTTCATACGCACATTCTTCTTTGGCCCTTCCGGCTTTACACGCACAAGTTGCAGACAATCCCTCGGTTACCTGGGAAATCGTCTCCGCAACCATCAACGAAAATCCCGGCATGACAGCCGGAGAAGTTTACCGTCATCATCCTGATATTGTAGCAGCTACCTGCTGGTTGTTCAACCATGAGGTACTGATGCACGTACTCTCACGCGTCAAAGCACTGTTGCCGCATTGCTGCATCACTTTAGGAGGACCTGAATTTCTGGGTGACAATGCAGCTTTCCTCCGGCGCAACCCATTTGTCAGTTGCGTGTTCCGGGGCGAAGGTGAAGAAGTCGTTCCCCAGTGGCTCCGCGTCTGGAATAAGCCGGATGCATGGGAAGAGATCACCGGACTGTGCTATCTGGATAAAGACGGGAACTATCACGACAACGGTCTGGCACGTGTCGCAAACTTCCAGTCACTTACCCCACCCGAGTGTAGCAAGCTGTTCAACTGGAGCAAACCTTTCGTACAACTGGAGACAACCCGTGGCTGTTTCAACACCTGTGCCTTTTGTGTAAGCGGCGGAGAAAAACCGGTACGCAGTCTGCCCGTAGAAACAATCCGGGAACGGATTCAGACCATCCATAATCATGGCATCCGGAACATCCGGGTTCTGGACCGCACCTTCAATTACAACAACCGGCACGCCCAGGCTTTACTCAATCTTTTCTGTGAGTTTCCTGATATACGGTTCCATCTGGAGATCCATCCCGCTCTGCTGACAGAGGAACTGAAAACGGCGCTTGCAAAGATGCCGGAGGGATTACTCCATCTGGAAGCCGGTATACAAAGTCTGCGCGAACCGGTACTTGCTGTCAGCAAGCGTATGGGGAAACTGAAAGATGCCCTGAGCGGACTCCGCTTCCTGTGCAGCCTTCCCAATATGGAAACCCACGCTGACCTGATTGCCGGACTTCCGCTTTACCGGCTGGAAGAGATCTTTGAGGACGTACGCACCCTGGCCGGTTATCCGGCCGGAGAAATTCAGCTGGAGTCCCTGAAACTCCTCCCGGGAACAGAAATGCGCCGAAGAGCCGAAGAACTCGGTATCCGATACTCCCCGATGCCTCCGTACGAAGTACTGGAAACCCGGGAAATCACAGCCGACGAACTCCAGACAGCCCGACAGTTATCCCGCCTGCTGGACGGATTCTATAACACACCGGCCTGGCAAGGCATCACCCGACAGCTCATTGTGGACCATGAAGATTTCCTGCATAAAATGCTGGATTACCTGATTGAGCTTCGGGTCATCGACCAGCCCCTGGGACTGGAACGACGGGGTATCATTCTTTATGAATTCTGCCAGAAGTATTATCCGGACTATACCTGTGCGGTCAGCCGGGCATGGATCGAAGCCGGAATGTCATTGAAGAAACAACCGGCTGAACGTGTACGGACCAAACATGTAACCCCTCCTGAGCAATGGACCGTCTGCTTCGGAACGTATCATGAAGGACTCCGGCTCTGCCTGCTGCCCGGCGAAAACAGCGGGATCACATATTGGTACGGATTCGAAACGGAGAATCAGGCAAGCAAACCTGTTTTTAAAGCAACTGCTCCATGAAAATACTTCACACAAGCGACTGGCATCTGGGACACGCTCTCTACAACTACGATCGCAGCGAGGAACAGATCTGCTTCCTCAACCAGCTGACCGGAATTGTACAGGAGGAACAACCGGATGTCATGGTGGTAAGCGGAGATATCTATCACTACTCTACTCCATCTGCTGCTACACAGAAAATGTACACTGACGGACTGCTACGTATTCATCAGGCCTGCCCGTCAATGACCATTGTCGTTACGGCGGGAAACCACGACAGCAGTTCCAAACTGGAAATAGACAGTAATCTGTGGGATCATTTCCGGGTAAAGGTTATCGGCCACATTGAACGTTGCGGCTCTGCCGTGAATTGGGAAAAACAAATCATCACAATTCCCGGTCAGGACGGGAATCCTGTCGGATATATAGCAGCCATGCCCCATGTCTATCCGCAAAACTTTCCCATACTGAGTGACGACACGCCCCGGGAAGAACGGCAATCCAGATTCTTTCAGGCACTGCTGGATGAAACCGGAAAACAAAATACCCAGCAGCTTCCTGTTGTCCTCATGGCACATCTTTCAGTAGAAAGCAGTGACCGTACCGGTCAGGATGATTCAGCCGGAGGAATGGAATTCATTTCTCTATCCACACTCGGAAAAGGATACGATTACCTTGCTTTGGGACACATCCATTGCCCCCAAACCCTGAAAGGATCCGAGAATCATGCCCGCTATTGCGGTACACCGTTACCTGTCAGCTTTGATGAGACTTATCCGCATTCAGTCACCATCGTACAAATCCGGCATCAGGGAGAACAACCTGAAATCACCACCCGAAGTATCCGGAACCCATGGCCCCTGCTGACTATTCCTGACACTCCGGTTCCTTTCGATGAGGCTCTGAAAGCATTGGAGGCCTATCCTGACCACGAGCAAACCTATATCCGCCTGAATGTGCTGATCCGGGACTATCTGGCTCCTGACTGCAATGAAAAAGCTTCTGCCGCAACCCGGGGGAAAGCCTGCCGGTTCTGTTACATCAAATGTACCCGGGAACAACAGGAACAGGCTACACCCGAAACTGCCCTTACCATTCAGGAAGTAAAAGAAATGTCCCCGCTGGATATAGCCAAACGCTATTATCGGGAAGCAGAAGGAGAAGAAATGGACGAAGAACTCTGTACACTGATGCAGGAAGTCATCACTCAGGTCCACGCAAAAGATATCTGATCCCTGTTCATTTTAAACCATACCACCATGAAACTACAGAAACTGACCATCCGGAACCTTGCATCCATTGAAGATGCTGTCATTGATTTTGAGCACGGACCACTGGGAGAAGAATCCCTGTTCCTCATCTGCGGAGAAACCGGAGCCGGAAAAACGACCATTCTTGATTCGATCTGTCTGGCTCTCTACAACGAGACACCACGTATGGACCGGGCCGAAAATGAGCGTTATAAAGACGCAGCACAAACAGCTTCCGGCAAAAAAGAAGACATTGCCATCAATGACAACCGCCAGCTGATGCGAAGAAATACAGGTGAGGCCTGGTCAGAGCTGGAGTTTACAGGATCAAACGATATCCCCTACACAGCCCGCTGGTATGTAGCCCGTGCCCATCGGAAAGTCAGCGGTTCACTGCAAAGTGTCAAATGGACCCTGGAAAACCGAAAGACCGGTATCCAGCTTACCAAGATAGCAGAAATCAAAGCTGAAATACAGAAAGCCGTAGGACTGAGCTTTGAACAGTTCTGCCGCACCACTCTGCTCGCTCAGGGAGATTTTACCAAATTTCTCCAAAGTAAGGAAAGTGAGAAATCGGATATTCTGGAGAAACTGACAGGCACCGGCATCTATTCCCGTATCGGTGCTGAAATCTATGCGGCCAGCAAACAGAGACGTCTGGCTTACGAAACCCAGAAACAAAAACTGAACGGCATCCGTTTACTGACGGAAGAAGAAAAAGAAACCCTCCGGACTTCCATCCGGCAAAATCTGCAAGAAGCCACGGATTGTAAAAAACAGCTGGATACAGTTACTCAGAAACGCAACTGGCTGCAACGGAATAAAGAACTGAAAGAGGCCCGGCAACAACGGCAGCAGGAATGGGAAACCAGTCTGGCCGCCCTCAAAACAGATGAATACCGGCAACGGGAGCAGACACTGCGTGACTGGAATCTCTCTGCGGAAGCCCGCAATCAGCTTCAGACCTTCAATCATCTGACAGCACAGCAGATGGAACTTGAGAAAGAAACTTCCCGGATGGAAGCACAGTATCATATCCTATGCCAGGGACTTGCCGGCCTGCGGGAACAGCTCAATGACTTACAGGAAAAACAACAACAGACAAGCGGTTTCCTGAAAGAAAAAGCAGAATATGCTCCGATGTTTGAAGAAAGTCAGGGTATATTGGCCGACCTGAAAAACCTGATGGAAGCCGAACGGAAAGAACAGGAATATCGCCAGCAAGTAATAACATGGACAGCAGCCATTCCGCAGCTGGAAAAGAGCCTGATAAGCAAGGAAAAGGATTTACAAGAAAAGAATCAGGCAAGTGCTGCTTTCCAGAAAGAGATAGACCAACAGACTAAAAGCTGGGAAGCATTCAATACCCCCAGACTGCAGTCACAGAAATCAGATTTAGAGAAAAGAAAAGAAGGACTGGTCTCTTTACTCAACGAACTGACTCTGCTCCGGGAAAAACAGATAAGCCTGAATACCTTACAGGAAACCGAACAAAAAATTTTCAACCAACTGATCACGGTACAACAGGAACAGGAAAATCTTCAGACCACTTTCAACCAGGCCAAACAGCGCTATGAAGAAACGGATGCGCTATACCGAAAGCAAAAAGAAGCTACCGAGAACTGGGCCCGGGAAGCCCGTGCACGCCTGGTCGCAGGTGACCACTGCCCTGTCTGCGGACAAAAGATAACTGACATTCCCCATGATGAAGCTTTTCAGTCCCTTCTGCTGCCAATCTATGAGGAGCTGAAGTTCAGACAAAAGAATTATGACGAAGCCGGACAATCGTTGAAAGCCAATCTCAGCCTGCAAAAACAACTTACCGAGCAACAGCAGGCAAGCCATAAGAATACAGAAAATTTCAAACAAGGATATCAGATAACCCGCCGTCAGGTTCAAGACCTCTGTACGTTCCTAGGCATCCGGCCTCAACCCGGCATTGAAGCCACACAAGCTCTGATCCGCCAGACAACGGAAGATGCAGATCAGGAAATAAAAAGTCTATCCCTGCAACTGGAGAAAGCAGATAATCTTTTACAGAATATACAACAGTTACAGAAACAAAAGGACCAGATGCAGGAGTTGGGCAATGAAGCCCAGCGTGCCTTTATCCAGGCTGAAAAAGAACTGAACGACCGGAAGAATCAGATCCAGACCGGAACATCCTGGATAGAAAATGAAAAGAACAACATCCGGACCCTTCACCTGCGGATTACGGAAAAGATGAAATGGAACGACTGGAACGAAAGCTGGAAGCAGGATCCAGATTCGCTGATCCGCAAACTGAAAGATGAAACTACTGGCTACCGGCAGGCACAGGAACAGCTGAAAGCAGTGACCAGCCGGATCGAATTGGAACAAAAAGAACTGGAAGCTGTCCTGTCCGCTCAGGAAACTCTGCTCACTCTCTTTCCGGAATGGGAAAGCGATGAAAAGGTCATCCCTCAAAGGCAAGATAGTCTGGGAAAAAACTGGAACAGATTATGCACCCAGGCCAGTGGCATCCGGCACCAACAGCACAGCAACGCAACAGAACGAAAAAAGGCAGAAAACTTTCTGCTGGATTTCTATCGGCTTCATCCGGATCTGAATGAAGGACGTCTTCGGGAACTGGCTTCACAAAGCCTTCAGCAAATGGAAACGCTCCAAAATGATTTACAGAAACTTCGGAACACTGAAATCGAAAAACGGACGGCTATGGAACTGGCTGTACGGGAGCTGGAACAACATCAGAAGGTTCGTCCTGATTTAGAAGAAGCCGATCAGCCCGAATCACTGGCAGAACGCCAGCAGAAACTGGATCAACAGATTGCTGCAGCCAATCAGTCCGTCGGACTTCTGCAAGCCCAGTTGGAACAGGATCAGAAAAATGCAGAGAATATGCAGAAGGAACAACAGCAAGCCGATCTGTTGTATGGGGAGTTTGTGAAATGGGACCGCCTCTGCCGATTATTCGGAGATGAAAAAGGAAAGAACTTCCGTAACATTGCACAAAGCTTTGTATTGAAGGAACTGTTGAACGGAGCCAACTTCTATTTGCGTAAACTGACCGACCGGTACGAACTGACCTGCCAGCCGGGTTCACTTACCATCCTTCTTCACGACCTGTATCAAGGAGGAGCAACACGTCCGGCCTGTACCCTCTCCGGAGGTGAAAGTTTCCTGGTTTCCCTCTCGCTGGCTCTGGGACTTTCCTCACTGAACCAGCAAAGTCTTTCCGTAGATATTCTGTTTATCGATGAAGGTTTCGGAACCCTGAGTGAAGACTATCTGAACGTTGTCATGGATACCCTGGAACGTCTGCACCAGATGGGTGGCAAGAAGGTCGGTATCATCAGTCACGTGGAAGGACTGCGCGAACGGATCAAGACACAGATACAGGTTCGCCGGATCGACAATTCACGCAGTGAAATTCTGACGGTATCACTGGTTTAGAAGTAGCGTTCGACAAGTGATACCCAACAGAATTGTCGCCATCACTTCACGTAATAGGTGATAACTATTTTTTATAAAATCTTCTCAGAAATATATTATACATTTGCACAAAGAAATCAATTTAACAGCTTATGTATAAATCAATATTTCGCCCTTTGCTCTTCCATCTTGATGCAGAAGACATTCACAACAAAATCGTTAAGTATCTCCAAATCTACCGCCATCTCACACCCGTACGAAAGATTGTCAGCTCATCATGCCACACCGAAACAGCCGGATGGAAATGGAGAAACCTTACTTTTAGAAACCGTGTCGGACTATCAGCCGGATTTGATAAAGCAGCCAGCTGCTTTGATGAGCTTAGTGATCTGGGCTTTGGTTTTATAGAAGTAGGTACCGTGACCCCTAAAGAAGTAAAAGGCAACCCGTGTCCACGCATATTCCGTTTGCCCAAGGAACAGGCCCTTATCTCACGAACCGGGTTTAACAATCCAGGAAAAGCTGTATTCTTACAAAACCTGAAAAGGAAACGATTCGGAAAATATATTCTGGGTATCAATATCAATACCAACCATCCTGACAACCAAGAACAGGCAATGACAGATATTCTGGATTTATATTGTACATTCAATAATTACGCAGACTATTACACCATTAACTGGGGAAGTATTGCACCGGATATCTTAGGTCCAATACTTATAACTTTATTCCAACATAAACAAGAATACAAGAAACCAGTCTTTCTGAAATTGCCTGCTGACCTTACATTTGAAAAAGCAGACGAGATTATCCGTTTCGCCATTCAGCATCATATCGATGGCTTTATAGCCTGTGGCCCTACTCAGGACCGTTCTTTACTCACCCGCTCCACTCCAACAGAAATAAATAATATAGGTGCAGGAGGCATCAGCGGATTACCCGTTCTACAGAAATCCCTAAAAACAGTAAAATATCTGTCTGAGCATGCGCCCAAGGATATGCTGATAATCGGTGCCGGCGGTATTATAACTTCGCAGGATGCCCAGGCTATGCTGGATGCCGGAGCCCATCTGGTACAGATCTATTCAGCATTTATCTATGAAGGGCCTTACGTTGTAAAGCGGATTGCCAAAGTTTGCAAATAAAGCAGCGAATTCAGGCATAGTCAAACGAACGCACGATCAGGCTCAAACGAACGCACGATCAGGCTCAAACGAACGCACGATCCCGCCGCATCGAGTAGTACGTTGCGGCGGAATCGTATAGTCGTTTATTCCTCCGTATCTGCAAAGAGTGTACAGACTTCCGCCTGACTGACCCGGATCAGATCATCGGGGGCCAGCTTCACCTGCAGTCCGCGTACGCCGGCACTGACATAGATAAACGGAAAGTCCTTACATGTATGATGAATATAGGTAGGAAAATGTTTTTTCATGCCGATGGGAGAACAGCCTCCACGGATATATCCGGTCAGAGGAAGCAACTCCTTCATCGGTATCAGGTCACACTTCTTGTTGCCTGAAACCTTGGCGGCCATCTTGAGATCCACTTCATGCTCGCCGGGAATCACACAGACAAAATAGCCTGACTTGTCACCATGGAGCACCAGGGTCTTGAAGACCTGTTCAATATTTTCCCCAAGGGAAGCAGCCACATGTATGCAGCTTAAATCATTTTCATCCACTTCATACGGAACGAGTTCGTAATGAATTTTGTCCTTGTCCAGTAAACGGGCAGCGTTTGTCTTCGCAATTTTTTCTTTTGCCATCGTTTTTTCTAGTTTTTGGTTTGTTTTTATGGTTTACACATCCCCAGTTCTTCCCGGATAAATTCCGGCGTATAGCCTTTCTCCGACAAAGCGACCTCTTCCGGTGTTCCGCAGGAAAGCAGCTGCCCTCCTCCTTTTCCACCTTCCGGACCCATATCAATCAGATAATCGGCCATCTTGATAACATCCAGGTTGTGTTCAATCACGATCACTGTATTTCCTTTGTCCACCAGCCGGTTCAGTACGTTCATCAGCACCCGGATATCCTCAAAGTGAAGTCCGGTAGTCGGCTCATCCAGAATATAAACCGTACGGCCGGTATCCCGCTTGGACAGTTCAGTAGCGAGTTTCACACGCTGGCTTTCTCCACCCGAAAGCGTAGTAGAGGGCTGTCCCAGCTTGATGTATCCCAGCCCTACTTCCTGCAGCACCTTGATCTTGTTCAGAATCTGCGGCACATTCTCAAAGAATTCCACAGCCCGGTTGATGGTCATATCCAGCACATCGGCTATGGACTTGCCTTTATAGCGCACTTCCAGAGTTTCCCGGTTGTAACGCTTGCCATGACATACTTCGCACGGTACCAGCACATCCGGCAGGAAGTTCATTTCAATTGTCTTGTAACCATTTCCGCCACAGGCTTCGCAACGGCCTCCCGACACATTGAAAGAGAAGCGTCCCGGCTTATAGCCGCGCATCTTGGCTTCCGGCAATCCGACAAACAAGTTACGGATATCAGAAAAGACACTGGTATAAGTGGCAGGATTCGAACGGGGAGTTCGTCCGAGCGGTGACTGGTCGACATTAACTACCTTGTCAATGTATTCCAGTCCTTCGATCTTGTCGTATGGCAACGGTTCCTGCAAGGAGCGGTAGAAATGCTGCGACAGAATCGGTTGCAGGGTATCATTGATCAGTGTAGATTTACCGCTTCCTGAAACACCGGTCACACAAATCAGGCGTCCCAGCGGAAATTCCACATCCACCCCTTTCAGGTTGTTTCCACGGGCACCCCGCAGCCAGAGGGACTTGCCACTCCCCTGCCGGCGCCGGGCAGGAACTTCCAGTTTCATCTTTCCGTTCAGATACTGAGAGGTCAGCGTATTGGTCTTCAGCATTTCTTCCGGAGTTCCTGCAAACACGACCTCACCACCCAGACGGCCAGCCTTCGGCCCCATGTCGACAACATAATCAGCCGAAAGCATCATGTCTTTGTCATGCTCGACAACAATTACCGAGTTACCCAGGTCACGCAGACTCTTCAAGGAATGAATAAGCCGCAGATTATCACGCTGATGCAGACCAATACTCGGTTCGTCCAGAATATAAAGTACATTGACCAGCTGTGAACCAATCTGCGTAGCCAGACGGATACGCTGGCTCTCTCCTCCCGACAAACTGACTGACGAACGGTTCAGAGAAAGATAGTCCAGCCCTACATCCAGAAGGAACTTGAGGCGGGTTCGTATTTCCTTCAGAATTTCAGATGCAATGATCCGTTGTTTCTCTTCCAAGAAATCCTCCACATGCAACACCCAGTCATACAGTTCGTTGATGTCCATGCTGGCCAGCTGATAAATATTTTTGTCATGCAAACGGAAATGAAGCGCCTCTTTGTTCAGACGGGCTCCCTTACATTCGGGGCAGACATCCGTCTTGGCAAACTGTTCAGCCCACTTCTGTGCCGTAGCCGAGGCATCCTTTTCCTGCATCATCTGAATATACTTCACAATTCCTTCATAAACCACAAAATAGTCGGAAGTGGCATGAATCAGTGAACTCTTGATCTTCAGACGTTCGTCTGATCCATAGAGGATTTCATTGATAGCATCCTCCGGCAGTTCGGAAACCGGCGTCTTGAGCGTTGCTTCGTAACGTTCAAGCAAAGCGTCAATCTGCCAGAAGATCATGGCATTCTTATATTTTCCCAACGGAGCAACAGCTCCTTCATAAACCGACAGAGAGCGGTCGGGAATTACTTTATCTACATCAATCAGGTTTACATACCCCAGTCCCTTGCAGCGCGGACAGGCCCCCTGCGGTGAGTTAAAAGAGAAATTATGCGGGGCCGGTTCCCGGTAAGACAGACCCGTAACGGGGCACATCAGCCGCTTGCTGTAATGGCGTACACTCTCGGTCTGGGCATCCAGAATCATCAGCAGGCCATCACCCTGCTGCATGGCCGTAGCCACACTCTGCTTCAGTCGTTTCTCTTCTTTCTCGGTCACCACCGTCTTGTCGATCACTACTTCTATATCATGATTCTTGTAACGGTCCAGCTTCATTCCGTGAACGACTTCCTTGATTTCTCCGTCAACCCGTACATACAGATAGCCTTTCTTGCGCACCTGTTCGAAAAGTTCCTTATAATGTCCCTTACGGGTCCGCACCAGCGGTGCCAGGATGAAAATACGTTTTCCTTTATAATCGCGGTGAATCAGATCCAGAATCTGCTCTTCCGTATACTTCACCATCTTCTCACCGGAGAGATAGGAATAAGCCGTACCTGCCCGGGCATACAGCAGACGGAGATAATCATAAATCTCAGTAGTTGTCCCTACGGTAGAACGGGGATTCTTGTTTGTGGTCTTCTGTTCGATGGAGATGACCGGACTCAGTCCCGTAATCTTGTCCACATCCGGCCGTTCCATACCGCCCAGGAAGTTGCGGGCATATGCCGAGAATGTTTCGATATAACGGCGCTGTCCCTCGGCAAAGATCGTATCGAATGCCAAGGATGACTTTCCGCTTCCGCTGAGTCCCGTAATAACGGTCAGACTGTCCCGCGGAATCTCCACGTCTATATTTTTCAGGTTGTGTACACGGGCGCCCTGTACACTGATCATTTCTTTTTCTTCTGTCATGTCCTTACTGATGATATATCCCCGCAAATATAAGGAGAAAAATTGAAAAAACAGCTTCCGACTCCTTTTGCGGATCTTAATAAATAACCGCCAAACGATAAATATCCTTTATCTTGATGAGGATTAAGGAACTTTTTTGTACTTTTGCAATGTAAACTTAGTAAACGACAACAATGAGATTTATTCATACTCTTTGCCTCTCGCTGGCTTTGACTGTGAGCAGCACAAACTTGACGGCACAGGCACAAAACGGTTCCGGATACTTCCTGCACACCGTTACCAAAGGACAGAGCCTTTATTCCATTGCCAGTATGTATCACGTAACGGTTGATGACATCGTCCGTCTGAATCCTGGCAGCCGAGACCAGATCCGCGCCGGAGAAGCACTGAAGATTCCACAGGTACAAACTTCCAATCAGAGTTCTTCCACCTTCCATACCATTCAGGCTGGGGAGACTTTGTATCAGCTGACTGTAAAATATAACATTACGGCTCAGGCTATCTGTGATGCCAACCCCGGACTGAGTGCCCGGAACTTCCGCATCGGGCAGGTTATCGTTATACCCGCACAGGGAACTGCATCGTCTGAGTCTGCAGCCGATGTCAAACGTCAAGAACCTGAACAACCGGCTGAAAAGGAAAAGGGCTGGAAAGACATGCACAAGGTGGAGCGCAAAGAAACCATTTTCAGCATCAGTCAGATGTATGGTATCAGCCAGGAAGAACTGATCGCAGCCAACCCGGAACTGAAGACCCAGAAGCTCAAAAAAGGCAGCTTCCTTTTCATTCCGTACCCCAAACAGGAGGCCAAGAAAGGAGAAACCGACAAGCCCTCTCCGGCATACACTCCTTCAAACGAGGAACTGTTCAGCCAAAGTTTACCGAAACTCAAACAGATACAGACCATCAAGGCTGCGGTAATGCTGCCGTTCATGGCCGGAACAAAGACCAATGCAGACGAACAGACCCGTATGGTGGAATATTACGAAGGACTGCTCATTGCCGTTGACAGTCTGAAACGTCAGGGTATTTCCGTCGATCTTTATGCTTATGACACCAAAGGATCTGCCAATGCCATCCAATCTATCCTGAACAGAAATGAAATGAAGGACATGGATATCATCTTCGGTCCTGCACACACTGGCAACCTCAAACCGCTGACAGACTTTGCGGACAAGAATAACATCCGTCTGGTGGTTCCATTCCTGCCTAAGGTGGATCAGGTGTTCAACAACCCGCATGTTTACCAGATCAATACCCCTCAGTCATATCTTTATTCCGAAGTGTATGAGCATTTCCTGCGTAAGTTCAGCCAGTCGAACATTATCTTCCTGGATGCCGGAACCAACGACAAGGAAAAGGCTGAATTCATCAAAGGAATGAAAGACGAGCTGAACAACAGCAAGGTTAAGTTCAAACAAGTCCGTCTGGGTACGGAAATGGAACCCAACAAGATCATCGCAGCCATGGATACCTTGCGCGAAAATATCTTTATCCCCATATCCGGACAAAATCTGGCACTCAACCGCCTGATGCCTCAGCTGACTCTGGTTCGCCGCGAACATCCGAACTACAACATGCATCTGTTCGGCTATCCGGAATGGCAGACTTACACGCAGGATCATCTGGCCAGCTTCTATGAACTGGATACTTATTTTTATTCATCTTTCTATACCAACAACCTTTTCCCGGAAGCAATCAACTTTACCCAGGCTTACCGGCGCTGGTATAGTAAGGATATGGCCAATACCTTCCCCAAGTATGGCATGCTGGGATTCGACACCGGCTATTTCTTCCTGAAGGGACTGGCCCAGAAAGGAAACAAACTGGAAGAAAATCTCGACAAGGTACAGGTAACTCCGATCCAGAACGGATTCAAGTTTGAACGGGTCAACAACTGGGGAGGATTCATCAACCGCAAGGTCTTCTTCGTTCATTTTACCAAAGATTACGAATTGATAAAACTTGATTTTGAATAATTGCATGAAAAAGACGTCCGTCATCACCCTCCTGGGAATACTTTTCTGTCTGCTCCCTCTGTCTGTTCAGGCACAGTTGCAGGAACAGCGGCATAACTTTGCACTGGGAGTCAATGGAGGAGTAAACCTGAGTAAAGTCAGTTTCAGCCCGACGATCAAACAGGGTTATCTGATCGGTCCGACCTTCGGAGTGACCGCACGTTATATTTCCGAAAAATACTTCAGCATGATTTGTGGTATTCAGGCTGAAGTCAATTACTCTCAGCGAGGCTGGAAGGAAATCATTGAAGACGGGACAGAAGATACTTATCACCGCGCCATGAATTATCTGGAAGTTCCCCTGCTGGCTCATCTGGCTTTCGGAAAAGACAGAGGAAACGGTGTCCGTTTCGTTCTGAACCTGGGTCCCCAGATCGGCTTCCTGATCAATGAAAAGGAATATAAAAGTGCAGCCTGGCATCCGGAAGACCGGCCTTACGGAGTGAATGTCCAATACGACAAAGCTGCAGAAAACAAGTTCGACTACGGCATCATCGGCGGAGGTGGTGTGGAAATCCGTACCGGAATCGGCCATTTTGTTGCTGAGGCACGTTATTATTTCGGCCTGAGTGATTTCTTCAACAGCACGAAGAAAGATTATTTTTCCCGCTCAGCCCATTCATACATCACGGCCAAACTGACTTATCTGTTTGACATAACCCGATAACTATTATTTCCCAAAAGAAAAATAACATGAAATTGATTTCTTGGAACGTAAACGGGCTGAGAGCCTGTTGCGACAAGGGCTTCCGCGAAGCCTTTCAGACACTCGACGCAGACTTTTTCTGTCTTCAGGAAACCAAAATGCAGGAAGGCCAGCTCGACCTTTCCTTTGAAGGATATACCTCTTACTGGAATTATGCCGAAAAGAAAGGTTATTCAGGTACAGCCATCTTTACCCACCTGAAGCCTCTGAACGTTACATACGGGCTGGGCATTGATGTGCATGACCATGAAGGACGTGTCATCACGCTGGAAATGGATAATTTCTATCTTGTAACCGTATATACTCCCAACTCTCAGGACGGACTGAAACGACTGGATTACCGCATGACCTGGGAAGATGATTTCCGGAATTACCTTCTGGAACTGGACAAGAAAAAACCGGTGCTAGTGTGTGGCGACCTGAACGTAGCTCACAAAGAGATTGACTTGAAGAACCCCAAAACTAACCGCATGAACGCAGGTTTCACGGATCAGGAACGTGAAAAGTTCCAGATTCTGCTGGATGCAGGCTTCATCGATACGTTCCGTTATTTCTATCCGGAACAGACAGGTATCTACTCGTGGTGGTCATATCGCTTCAAGGCTCGCGAAAAGAATGCAGGGTGGCGTATTGACTATTTCCTGGCTTCCAGACGTCTGGCAGACAAACTGGAGTCAGCCAAAATTCATACAGAGATCTTCGGTTCAGACCACTGCCCCGTTGAAGTCACCCTAAACGTGTAAGCCGCATGAAGAACGATGGTTTCACACTCCGCAAACGGCTTCGCAGTTTCCGTTATGCCTTCCACGGCATTCAGCTCCTGATCCGGCATGAACACAATGCCTGGATCCACTGCTTTGCAGCTGTCTGCGTAGTTACAGCCGGCTGTCTGACCGGATTATCTGTTATGGAATGGATTGCAGTAATCTTTGCCATAGGGATGGTTCTGGCAGCCGAAGCCGTCAACTCTTCCATCGAGGCACTGGCTGATCTGGTTTCTCCCGACTACAACGAAGCTATCAAACGCACAAAGGATCTGGCTGCAGGAGCCGTACTGATTCTGGCTATTGCGGCCGCCATTGTCGGGCTGCTTATCTTTATTCCCAAATTCTTAAACTGAAACAATGAAACAAATCTTACTCATTCTGGCTGCCTTATGCTTTTGCATATCCACAGGAGCCCAGGAAATAGAAGTCACAGGAAGCCGCAAGGCCGTACGCACTTCAGGAGATATAGGAGCTGTCCTTCTTCCCGTAGCCGGCCTGACTGCTATTCTGATCAATAAAGACTGGCAGGGCCTGAAACAGGGCGCTTTGGCCGGGGTAACCACACTGGGAGTGACGTATGCCCTGAAATATATCGTCAAGAAAGACCGCCCGGATCATAGCGACAACCATTCCTTTCCGTCCATGCATACCTCGGTATCCTTTGCTGCGGCTTCATTCATTCAGCGCCGTTATGGCTGGAAATGGGGCATTCCGGCGTATGTGGTCTCTACCTATGTAGGATGGAGCCGGGTATACGGCAAGAAACATGACTGGTGGGATGTAGCTGCCGGTGCTGCAATCGGAGTCGGCAGTTCCTATATTTTTACCCGGCCTTTTGCCAGACAACATGACCTGACAATCGCTCCGGTTGCCGGTGACGGACACTGTGGTGTCTACGCCTCCCTGAAATTCTGATCACTTGCCGGTTCATCCTTGTCGGGATGGGAAACGCCATAACCGAACAAGGCAAAGTCTCCCAGACAAGGATCACCGGGAAAGATCTCTTCCAGTGCTCCGGTAATCCGACGGGCATTACCCAAAGAGAATGTCTGACAGTCCGTCAGTCCCAGCCGGTAAGCCATCCGGCATACATGAGTATCCAGCGGTATCAACAGATCCGCGGGGCTCATTTTCTTCCAGATACCGAAATCTACTTCTGATCCTGTACGTATCATCCAGCGAAGAAACATATTCAGCTTCTTCTGCGGACTGCGATCCGAGACTCCCAGAAAAGCACACAACCGCTGCATCGGAGTGCCGTCATATTCCAACAACACATCCTCCAGTGACCGGCCGGATGCATAAACTGAATATAACTTTTCAAGATATACCCGGAATTCCGCATACGACAACATGCGGTAAAAGCTGCGCCTGTCTCCTTCCCTGAAATCTTCCTTCCAGCATTCCGACAACACATAACGCAGGGGAGCATGCCCCATCATTTCATCCAGCTGATCAGCTTTCTTCAGTATCTGCTGCCGGTTTCCAAAGCTCAATATTGCCGTCAGCAAGCCACTGATCTCAATATCCTGCTTCAATACATAACGGTGCGGAAACTGTACCGGATCACTTTCTATAAATGAAGCGGAATGATAGTTACATGCCCATTCACGCAGTTGTCTGTTTCGCTGTTCAATCTGTTCTTTGTCTTTTTTCATTCTGGCCTTCCAACATCAGCAGTACTATAAAAAAGAAAGCCCGCGAACGAGGCCGGGTATCCCCTTCTCCTTCGCGAGCCTCCAGCAAACCGGGAAAGGTCTGCTTCATCAATTAAAATAATAAAGGAATGTAGCAATACCTTCCAGTGCTTTCTTTTTCTCGTCCTTGATTTCAATGGAGAACTTGATTTCAGCCTTGGCAACTCCACGCAGATTCACCAGAGAATGCAGATAAGCTACCAGACGTACACTTTGTCCAGACAATACAGCCTGTCCAAATTTCATCTTGTCCATGCCATAGTTAACCATCATCTTCAGATTATTTACCTCAATAATCTCGTTCCACAGATGAGGAAGCAAGGAGAGAGTCAGATATCCGTGAACAATCGTACTCTTATAGGGACTTTCCACCTTGGCGCGTTCTGCATCCACATGAATCCACTGATGATCCAATGTAGCATCAGCAAACTGATTGATACGCTCCTGGGGGATTTCCAGCCAGTCAGAAACGCCAATCTGCTGGCCTACCAATTTTTCAAATTCTTCGTACGAATTAATGATTACTTTATCCATGTTGCTCTTAATTATATAATACAGAAATAATAAGGCAAAGATACATCATTTATCCTGTATTCCGCTCTTTCTTGCAAAGAAAGTACACACAGAAACGGGAAATGTGCAATAAATACCCAAAATTTTACCTGTAAAGATTTCCTTTTCCGCACATTAATAACGCACCAGACGTTTGGGAGAACCATGCCAGGAGCATCCCAGACAGAAAACTTCACTCACATCAAACCCTTCAAGAGATTGTGAAGGATCTTTAGGAACAACCTCTCCCTGGTCAGTGACATACACCAGCAGACGTTCACCGGCAGCATTCTTCACATACATTGCCGCAATCTTGCACTGCGGACATAACATCTTCTTCATTTCTTCTTAGTTTATGGCTGAAAGCCGGTTAATCAATGAATCACGTAAAACAACAAACTGAGACATATTATCCGGGCTGATCGGTTTCTTAGGTTGCGACTTGATCAGCAGCGGATTGATGGGTTTTCCGTTCTCAAATACCCGGAAATCCAGATGTGGCCCGGTTGAAAGCCCCGTAGATCCCACGTATCCGATCACCTCTTTCTGCTTCACTTCCGAACCGACCTTTATTCCCTTTGCAAAACGGGACAAGTGCATATAAGTAGTCACATAGACGCTGTTGTGACGGATCTTCAGAAAGTTTCCGCCTCCGTTTGCCTGAAATCCTTTTGCTATTACCTTTCCGTTACCAATTGCATAGACTGGCGTTCCGGTAGGAGCTGCATAATCCACCCCATGATGAGCGCGGTAACGTCGCAGTACCGGATGGAAGCGACTGTTTGAAAAACGGGATGTAATCCGGTAAAAATCCAGAGGAGCCTTCAAGAATGCTCCTTCCAGGCTGTTTCCCGTTGCCCCATAATATAATTCTTCACCATCCTGCACAAAAGGTATGGCGTAATAAATACTGTCCGAGTACCGGAAAGAGGCAGCCAATATATGGAAATTGTCCAACTCTTTCCCTTCCACACATTCCTGTTCATAAATCACACGAAACTCATCCTCCTTCTGCAAACTGAAGAAATCAATAGACCATCCGTAAATATTCGAGAGGACCAACGCCAGTTGCGGAGAAGTATCCAGTTTCTGCATAGCCATCCACAAGGACGATTCCACCTTACCCTTAATCTCCTTTTGTTTCCATTCTACCGGATTCTCCCCCCGATACACCCGACGCTCTCCCCGAAGGTCAAAAACGACATAAGTCTTTGGAGTTTCCTCATAAACGAAAAAGCGGACCCTGCGGGTGCTGTCGGGCACGGTAAAGACAGCGTAAGCCTGACCGCTGCGTATCTTCCTCACATCAAATACTCCCTTTGCCTTTTCGTTCAGTTCATGAATATCCGCCGAAGACAAGCCATGATCTCCTAATATATAAGAAAGGTTCTGGTTCGGCTGAACAATTCCATAACTGATATCGTAATGGTCTACGGGTATACCATACTTGCAGACAATCTCTTTTACTTCTACCGAGTCCGTTACCTCAACTTCATCCAATGAATCATTCATCCGGGGCTTCGGACGAAAAATCAGAAACAGGCCGATTATTCCAACAAGAACAGCCAGCCCGACACGTACTTTCTTGCTTATGTTCAGATACTTTTTCATGCGCGCAAAGATAACGCTTTCTGCTTAAAAGTTCAAACAGGGATTTCTTAAATCCCAATAAAGATCTATTCTTTTCTTCTAAGCACCTATTTGGCTTTTTACTAAATCTAATAAAATAAGAGTAAAAACTTATTCTTCACTAAAACTATTGTTTATAAAGCAATTTTGTATAAATTTAGGCAGTAAAACATTTTTCAAGATGATCAAATAAAAGATAAAAAATGGCATTATTACACTAAGAATCAGTAAGCGAATGAAAATTAAATATTTATGGCGAATATATGTAATAGTTATTTCCTTGGCTATTATTGCTGCTTTATGTGCTACGACTGTTTTTTTAAGATCTGCATCTGCTGATCATAACACCCTAGACAATCTCATTACATTTGTTGTAACCATTCTTTCCATGCTAGTCGCAATCCTTGCTTATCATGTAAGTGTCAAAACCTATATTTCTATAGATAGCGTCAATGCCATAAGCAGAATGGATGGTAATGTTATGGAAAATGAGAATTACAGAACCGGAATTATCTCAATTATCCGACATTTCAATGAAACTGATAGTATCAATGCTTGTAATCAACTTATCGGCCATTTAGAACAACTGTTTAAAACTAACAGTATAAATTCCGGTGCAAGGCTCGCAGACAATATCCAAGAAATGATTGATGTAATAGTGTTACTATCTTTTATCGTTAAACGAAAAAATAAAGAGACTGATGAACAAGATCAATATAACAATCAAATTATAGCCAGAATAGAAAGTCTAATGAACAAAATAGAAAATAAAGTCGCAACTTTCGAACAATTGAGCGAAGGATCCTGTATCTTAATCAGAGAAAGCGTTAAACTTCTTAAAGCCGTATATGCTTATCAATGTTATAAATCAGGTACTACTAATAATGAAAATGTGGCTTTACTTATGGATGTCAGAGGAGCTATGCTAAAAAACGCTATCTCAAGAACGATTTATTATAACTATATGGGACTGATGTATATGAGTAAGGCAACAGAATGTATTAATAAATACTTCAAGTCTTTAAACAAAAAAATTACGACATTTTATCAATAGAAGTAGTCCCTCTACTAAAAGAAATGCAAAAAAGTTCCGAAAAGGATTTGGCTATTATTTACCTCAAGGAAGCTATTCTCAATTTCAATCAGGCTGTACAAACAATCAAAGACGAACTTATGTGGAATGCATTTATACAATACAACAAAGCCCGCGCACAATATATATTATCACTCCTACTTCAATCAAATGATAAGACATGGGAAACGACAATGAAAACAGCAATTGACTATCGGCTAAAATTAGTCATGATATTAAATGATATTTTAGACGAAAACCAAAAGACATACTTTCAAAGAGCGTTCTCTGATCAGCTGAAACTCGCTCAACTTATGTTAATCCGCTTACAGATAGCAAGCAACATGCCCTTTGAATATAATAAATCAATTGATATTGGATGTGATGAATTTTCCAGACTAAAACATATCAAAAACGATATTGAAACATATTTAAAAAGACAAACAATAACAGAATAAAAAACATAAACGACCCGTTCAATGCCAGATATACTTTGAAGGTGATTCTCCGGTAATCTGTCGGAACACACGACTGAAACTGTTGGGGGAGTTAAACCCCACCTCATAAGCCGTCTGTTCGATGTTCATCACATTGTCTGTCAGAATCTCAATGGCTCTGACTACCCGCTGATAATTCAGATAATGCACAAAACGGATACCGGAGTTGGTAAACAAACGAGTAAGGTTTCTCACAGAGAATCCAAAATGAGACGCCACATTCTCAATGGAAAGATCCTTGCCCAGATTAGCCTTGATATATTCCAGAACCGGCAACAGACGGTTGTCGTGGGCTATGATAAAAGGTTGGGTAGGAAAAGATGCCTTCCGGCAGACAAGAGGCAACATGCACAAAAAACTCATGGAAAAAGTAAAGATTTCCGGTTTTTCTCTCCGAATGACCGATCCCTGCTGACTGATGAACTTAAGATTACGGGCTAACATTTCATCTGTCTGGTAGACTGCGAACCGGTCATTCCTGACCTTCTCAGCATAAAAATAACTTGTCAGCAGAGATATCTGGCGATTATTACTGGGAAGCCGGTGCGAAAGACCAGCCGGGATCCAAACCAAATGATGGTCTGTCACAAAATGATTTACCCCTTCCACTTCGATATGCAGTGTTCCCGACAGAATATAAATAATCTGATGACGGTTATGCATATGAAGATACAAATCCACCTCTTCACGTCCCGTGACTTTGGTCAGGATCTCATCGGCAGACATCTTTTCAACCAACAAAAGACGTTCTTCCTGTATAGAGCTGTCTGGCGTAAATTGCATGATTTATTTCTTAATCCGTAAATTAAGAACAAAATTAATGAAACATCTTTGCGCCATCAAATTTTAAACAAAACATTTAATGGAAGAAAGTCGAATAATGGGTAAGGCAGAACTATTCCGCCGCTACCTTACCTTCGGGATTTCCCTGTTCATCATTGCATGCGGAATCAGTGTCATCACCCGGTCTGATCTGGGCACCTCTCCTATCACCAGTGTGCCTTATGTGGCCAGTCTGAACACTCCCATTTCTATGGGAAATTATTTTTTCCTTTTTACAATTGTACTGATCATCCTGCAACTTTTATTACTCGGCAAGAAAGGAATCATGGAACGGAAAATGGAATTGCTCATGCAATTTCCCGTAGCATTTGTACTCTCCTTTTTTACTGACCTGACCATGTGGGCCACTGCGAGCTATAATCCTGACGCCTATTATGTCAAGCTTATCTCACTGGTTATCGGCTGCCTGATTCTGGCATTAGGAATCTGTCTGGAAGTAATTGCCAATGTAACCATGATCAGCGCAGAATACACGATCCAGTTTGCGACTTTACGCCTAAAAAAAGATTTCGGAACCATCAAGATCTGCTTCGACGTAACCCTGGTGTGCGTAGCCCTCCTTTGTTCATGGAGTTTGTCAGGACGTATTGAGGGAGTACGGGAAGGCACTATCATCGCAGCACTCATCACGGGTCCTTTTGTCCGTCTGATCATGCCCCGGCTTGCCTTCATCCGCCAATGGCTCTCAAGTGAAACCACACACGAAGTTCCCTCTGCAAACGGAACAGAACACTTTCCCTGGGTTATCACCATATCCCGCGAATATGGAAGTGGCGGCCATCAGGCAGGAGAACAACTGGCCAGACAACTGGGCATTGCTTTCTACGACAAGGAACTAATCACCCTGGCCGCACAGGAAAGTCATTTCAGCGAAGAATTTATCTCACAAAATGAGCAGAAACTGCCCAGTTCCCTGCTTTACCAGATGATTCTCCAGGACTATGAAGCCCCTTTGGACAAAAGCCTTTCTTATGATGACGCCTTGTTTGTTACCCAAAGCCGGATTATCCGCCGCATTGCCTCCGAGAAGCCTTGTGTCATCGTCGGAAGATGTGCCAACTATATTCTGAAGAACCGTCCCAATACTATCAGCATCTTTTTGTATGCCGACATGCCTCATAAGATCAGCAGAGCCGTTGCCGAGTATGGTATACCGGCAGCAAAAGCTCCGGATATCATTGCCTCAACAGATAAATCACGAAGTGATCACTACTTCCATTATACCGGCCTGCAATGGGGAGATTCCCGAAACTACCATATCACATTCGACACCGGTATCATCCCCATTGCCCAGGTAACTGAAATCATCAGAAATCTGTTGCAGAAAGAAATCAACGAATCCAACCAGTCATAGGAAAACAATCAGAATCATCTAAACAGAATTCATTCTCCAGTCCTGCCTGTACAGCCAGCACATAACAGGTTCAGGACTGGAGTTTGTTTTCATCCAGACAGACCACTGCTTTTTTATTCGCAATTCCCCGATGTTCAATGAGTGCATAATTCCATTCTGACAAGGCAGACCAGCAACACAAATCCCCAATGTACAAGCACTCTCAGGAACTATTCTTGCTATTACTTCCGGAAAGAATCAGGAAGACTTTGGCTAATCAACATATAATATTTACCTTTGTCAGTAATAAACAATCATTTTAAATAATTTACTACCATGAAAAAAAGCTACAAAGGCTGGATTACGGTACTTGGGTTTGCCGGTGCTGTATTCCTCAGTGCATGTAACAGCACATTGACGCAAGTCAAGGAAATATCCATCATTCCGCTTCCCAACAGTATTGTCGAAACCAGTTCAGCATTCGTCCTGCCCGAGAAATGTACAATAGGGGTAACAGACAAAAGCCTGATCCCTGCTGCCGATTATCTCGTAAGCATTCTAAGTAAATCTACCGGCTACCAGTTCTCTGTAACCGAAGGAAAAGGTGACATCAATCTCTCTCTGGCAGATTCCGGAAAAGAAGGAAGCTACAGTTTTGTCTCTACAAAGAATTCCGTATCTATATCCGGAAGCTCCTATGCCGGTGTAATTTACGGTATAGAAACTCTCCGTCAGCTGTTGCCATCAGGCATTGAAAGCAAAGAAGTTGTCAGCAATATGGAATGGGCCATCCCCGCCGTTGAAATAAAGGACAGCCCGAGATTTGGCTGGAGAGGACTGATGCTAGATGTATCCCGCCATTTCTACGATAAAGACGAAGTGAAGGAACTGCTGGATCTGATGGCACTGTATAAGATGAACAAATTCCACTGGCATCTGACAGACGACCAGGGATGGCGTGTGGAAATAAAAAAATATCCTCTTCTCACCGAAAAAGGAGCATGGAGAAAATACAACTCACATGACAAGACCTGTCTGGAGCTGGCCAAAAAGAATGACAACACAGACTACCTCATCCCGGAAGAAAAAATCAGAGTCGTTGAGGGCGATACACTCTATGGCGGATTCTACACCCAGGATGACATCAAGGAAATCGTATCGTATGCACAGGTCAGAGGAATCGACGTCATTCCGGAAATTGACATGCCGGGCCACATGCTTGCCGCAGTAAGCAACTACGACGGTGTATCATGCTTCAAGACCACAGGCTGGGGAACCACATTCTCTTCTCCGGTATGTCCGGGCAAGGAATCTGCTCTTGAGTTCTGTAAAAACGTATACAGCGAAATCATCCCCCTGTTCCCCTACAAATACATTCACATTGGCGGGGACGAAGTTGAAAAAACAAACTGGAAGAAATGTCCGGACTGCCAGAAACGCATCCGCGAAAAGAACCTGAAGTCAGAAGAAGAATTGCAGTCATGGTTCATCCACGAAATGGAAGCCTTCTTCAATTCCCAGGGCAAGGATATGATCGGATGGGATGAAATTCTTGAAGGAGGACTCTCAAAGACTGCAACCGTAATGTGGTGGCGTACATGGGCCAAGGATGCTCCGATGAAAACAACATCTCAGGGCAATCATATCATCTTTACTCCTAACTCTCAGTTCTATCTCGACTATGAACAGGATATAAAATCACTGCCCAACATCTACAACTACGATCCTTCGGCTGAATTTGAACAGCAGCCCGAACTGATCAATCAGGTACTCGGCGTACAGGGAAATATCTGGTGCGAATGGATTCCTTCAAGAGAACGTATGCAGTACATGGCTGCTCCGCGTATGTTGGCCATCGCTGAATTAGGATGGAGTGATCCCAAACAGAAAGACTGGGATGGATTCAAGAACAGACTTTCCGATCAGTTTGAACGCCTGAACGTGATGAACGTAAATTACCGCATTCCGGATCTGGAAGGTTTCTATAAGACCAATGTATTCATAGGTGAAGGTGAAGTGAAGATTTCATGCATGGATCCCAGTGCGGAAATCCATTACACAACCGACGGAAGTGTTCCCACACTGAACTCGCCCAAATACGACGGTAATCTGAAAGTTACTGAAACAACTGAGTTTACTTTCCGTACCTTCCGTGCCAACGGCAAACCATGTGATACCTTTACTACCAAGTTCATAAAAGGCGAGTTCTCACCGGCCTCATCCGAAACTCCGGCCGGAAAAGGACTTGAAGCCGTATGGTATGACTTTAAGGGCAACAAATGTGCAGACATAGACAAAGCCTCCAGGAAAGGCAGCTACAATGTGACTGAAGTTTCCATACCTGCAGAAGCAAAAGGAAATATCGGCCTTGTCATCAAGGGATTCATCAACGTTCCGGAAGATGGCATCTATACGTTTGCCCTGACTTCCGACGACGGCAGTACGCTGGTCATCGACGGTGATCCGGTTATAGACAACGACGGTCCTCACGGTCCCCGCGAAGTCATCGGCCAGAAAGCCTTAGCCAAAGGATATCATCCGATAGAGGTAAGATACTTTGACAGCAACGGCGGTATGCTCAAAATGGAAGTAAGAGACAGCAAGGAAAATGTAATTCCTGTTGACGGCTTATTTGCCAAATAAGATCCACGGAACACTCCCGTGACAGACATAACAGAACTTCAGCAGAGACTGTTTCTAATCAGAGATGGTCTCTGCTTCTTTTTACAGGCACCTGCCCGTTCTCTTTCGGTTCCTGCCTGCCGTCATATCAAAGCGGTAAGGAGATCGTGAACTCACTGCCACTGCCTTCCGTACTTTTCACAGAGATGGTGCCGCCCTGCAACTGTACGACCTGCCAGACAAAGTTCAATCCCAGACCAAAGCCCGAAGCTCCGGTAGTATGGCTTCCGGAGGCGACACGTTCAAACCGGTTGAATATCTTCATCTGCTGATTCTGAGGAATACCGATACCGTTATCTCCTACCTTTATTTGCAGGACACCACCGGCAGCAACTTCTGCCGAAAGCCGGATGCGCACTTCCTTTCCGGAATACTTCAAGGCATTGTCCACCAGATTGGACAGGACCTCCTGCAGGCAGAAGGGATCGGCCGTAACCCGGAGATCTTCAGAACATACGACATCGAACTCCACAGGCTTGGAAGCCTTCAGCCGAAACTTCGTCACCAGATCATTGAACAACGGCAATATGGCCATACGGACCGGATGAAGCTGCAGCTCGCCACGCTCTATTTCAGTCAACATGACCACACGCCCCGAAAGGGTGAGCAAGCGGACACATTCGTCGTTCATCGCCTGACCTATCTTTTCCATTTTCTCAGGTTTGTCAGCCAGTCTGCCACTTTCCAGCATTTGAGTCCCCATCAGAATCGTCTGCAAAGGTGACTTCATATCGTGAATCATCGAATAAGTGAAATCCTTCCGGAACTGCTCCAGCCTGCGTTGCTGTCTCCAGGCACGCCACAACAGGACAATACACAGCAAACAGAATACAAAGACCATTCCCAAAGGCAGAAACAGATACCACACCGAATGAATGACAGTCATTACCGAACCGGGAACTACTCCCTGCACACATTCAGAACCGTCTTCCGTAAGGTGTAAGGGAGTTGTAACGAAACTGCCCCGCTGAATACTGGCATCACCAGTCTGACTGATCACCTGATCTGCGGCAGGACGCAGTATGCGGACACCGCTCCGTACATTCAGGCCAGCCTCAGACAAAAAGGAATGAAACAGCGAATCCATGCGCGACATATCAGGAGGAACAGCAACAGGCCGTTCATTGATTAACTGCTGTGTACCATAGGCCCGGTAAAGACGAATCCCCTCACTCAGGTCCATCGACTTGCGGGATACATAAATTCCATTGATGGAAGTCGGAGTAGCAGGAACATATATAACACTGTCGTTTTCATCGGTCGTTTTCCGATACAGGACGGAAGTCAGGGAATCGGTCTGATAACGAAAATAATCTGTCATCCCAGTTATAAACGACTTACGGGTTCCCCGCAGATGGTTTACATCCAGCGAGCGGGTATGGCGCAAGTCATTTTCTTCCACAAAAGCCTCTTCAAAGCATACCTGCACCTCATGGTTCATGATTTGCCACTGCTCACTGTAAATGTATTTACCCCAGAGTGCAGGCAGAATGAATGCCAGCGGTATCATACTCCACGACAACCGATGCAACCACACAAAGCGGTGTGAACGCAGACGTGCATGCTCCTGTTTGGCACGGATCAGCGTAGCTTCCGTATCTGCCAGTACCTGCTGCCCCTGTTCACGGGCTTCTGCCCAGCAGGATGCATGCAAATAGGTCTCCATCTTCCGGACAGGTTTAGCCATCTGTTCGGCCAGGCGATAAAAATCTTCACACTGACGTTCGACATCATGCCGCAAGTTTTGCAGCAAGCGCATACGCAGGGCAATGGTTCCTGTCAGCAGAACGGCAATAAGAAAAGTCAGTCCGGGAAACAACAGATTCGACGGATGATCAAAATATTGTTGATCCACAATAGCTTCTACGGCAATTCCTTTCCCCTGATGCAGAAAGGCACGGGGCGAAGTCAGCACACCGATTCCTTCCTGATCGGGTAATGCGATTCCGGCAGGAGAAGTCTGCAAGGTCTGCCCCGTCGCTGCATCCAGTTTACGGATATAGATACTTCCCTCCACTCTTTCATTCTCCAATATACGGCCTAACGTCAGACGGATCGAATCAAGTGAGGTCTCCGGCAGTCCGTAACCATCCTGTAAGACTACTGAAGTCTGCTCTGCATAATAAAACTGACGGTCTTCATCATTCAGACGCAGGCTGTCGGGAGCATACACCATGTGCGTCAGTGTTCCTTCCGCATAAGGCAGACGATTTACCTGTGCATCCGTCACCAGTATAAAGGTTTCTTTAAAACTTGAGGCCAGAACAGCTTCCGTCTTCTGCATCTGAGTATGGTAGGCAAACCACACACCTGCCTGCTGAAAAAGAATGATCAGCAGCAACGTGCAAAAGGAAAGGCCGAGGATATGTTTCACATTCATTGAGTCAAGATATAAAAAATCACATCTGCAAAGATATTGCTTTTTCAGAGAAACCTATCCATGAGATACTCTTTTCGGGATTCTTCGTCAATTGATTTGTGAACTGCGCTTCTCCGGCCGGACAATTTCCCGGCATCGAAAGGACAAATCACCGGCATGATACAGACGACTCAGCTGTTTCGTCTTGAAGAAACTTTTGTATCGTGCTGGTGGAACTTTTATTTTGTCCTAGTAGAACTTTTGTTTTCTGCTGGTGGAACTTTTATTTTGTCCTGAAGAAACTGGAATAACGACCGGATAAAGAGAGAAAAATTACAGGACGTTTCCGGCAAATCTTACATTATAAAACAAAAAAACTCTCGTAAATATATAAATTTACGAGAGTTCAGCAATTCATATTCACTTGATTTATCGCGGAAGCTGGGGGATTCGAACCCCCGGTACGGTTACCCGTACGGCAGTTTAGCAAACTGCTGGTTTCAGCCACTCACCCAAACTTCCAATACTTTCTTTGTGGAAGCGTTTTCTCTCAAACGCGGTGCAAAGATAAACGGAGTTTTCGACCTGTGCAAGCATTTGAAGCTTTTTTTTCATACCTTTTTCTCACCCCCGGATATATCTTTCTGATAATCTTCATCCTATCTGTCTTTTCAAAATTTCTTTCCTCTTTCCTGTTTTCTATCAAAAGGAATGATTAAATTTGCAGGGAATTTAAAAACCTATACGAAGCAGAAATAACAGAATGATAGAAAAGCATATCGTACTGGAGGACGTAGATCCTGTAGTTTTTTATGGTGTAAATAACACCAACATGCAAATGATCAAGGCATTGTTCCCCAAACTGAGAATTGTGGCACGAGGAAATGTCATCAAGGTTATGGGAGACGAAGAGGAGTTATGCGCTTTTGAGGAAGCTGTCCTCTCGCTGGAAAAACATTGCGTGAAATACAATTCCCTGAACGAAGAAACCCTTCTGGACATTATTAAAGGAAAGAAACCGAGAGTAGAAAATGCAGGCGATGTCATCGTTTTCAGCGTAACCGGCAAGCCCATCATGCCAAGAAGTGAAAACCAGCAGAAGCTCGTCAAGGAGTTTGAAAAGAACGATATGATCTTCGCTATCGGTCCGGCCGGTTCAGGAAAGACTTATACCGCCATCGCACTGGCTGTAAGAGCTCTCAAAAACAAGGAAATCAAAAAAATCATCCTCAGCCGTCCTGCAGTGGAAGCAGGTGAAAAACTCGGCTTCCTGCCGGGAGATATGAAAGAAAAAATCGATCCGTACCTGCAACCTCTTTACGACGCCCTGGAAGACATGATTCCGGCAGCCAAGCTGAAAGAATACATGGAACTGAATGTCATCCAGATTGCTCCACTCGCCTTCATGCGCGGCCGCACACTGAACGACGCTGTCGTTATTCTGGATGAAGCGCAAAACACCACTCCCCAACAGATCAAAATGTTCCTTACACGTATGGGTATGAACACCAAAATGATCGTTACCGGAGATATGACACAAATCGACCTGCCGGCCTCACAGACTTCCGGTCTGGTACAGGCCATCAAGATTCTGAAGAATGTAAAAGGAATCAGTTTCATCGAACTGAACAAAAAAGACATAGTCCGTCACAAGCTCGTGACACAGATAGTCGAAGCATACGAGAAATTTGAAAAAGAGAATCATTCATCTAAATAAAGAAAAAATGAGCAAAGCTTTAACAAAAACAGATTATCACTTTCCGGGACAGAAAAGTGTGTACCATGGTAAAGTTCGTGATGTTTACAACATCGGTGATGAAAAGTTAGTAATGGTTGCTACCGACCGTATCTCGGCATTCGACGTTGTTCTGCCGGAAGGAATTCCATACAAAGGACAGATGCTGAACCAGATCGCAGCCAAATTTCTGGACGCAACTACTGACATTTGTCCGAACTGGAAACTGGCTACTCCCGACCCGATGGTTACTGTCGGCGTAATGTGCCAGGGATTCCCGGTAGAAATGATTGTTCGCGGATACCTCTGCGGAAGTGCATGGCGTGCTTATAAAAGCGGCGTTCGCGAAATCTGCGGTGTCCGTCTGCCCGAAGGTATGCGTGAAAACGAAAAGTTCCCTCACCCCATTATCACTCCGACGACCAAAGCCGAAATGGGTATGCACGATGAGGATATCTCCAAAGAAGAAATCCTGGCTAAGGGACTCGCTACTCCGGAAGAATACGAAACGCTGGAAAAATACACTCTGGCATTGTTCGAACGCGGAACACAAATGGCTGCAGAACGTGGCCTGATTCTGGTAGATACCAAGTATGAATTCGGTAAGCACAATGGAGAAATCTACCTCATGGACGAAATCCATACACCAGACTCAAGCCGTTACTTCTATCTGGAAGGCTATCAGGAACGCTTCGAAAAAGAAGAACCTCAGAAACAGCTGTCCAAAGAGTTCGTACGTGAATGGTTGATGGCCAACGGATTCCAGGGAAAAGAAGGACAGCAGGTTCCTGAAATGACTCCGGAAATCGTTTCTTCCATCAGCGACAGATACATTGAACTGTATGAGCATATCACAGGCGAAACCTTTGTGAAAGCTGACACAGCAAACATCGCTGAACGCATCGAAAAGAATGTAACAGACTATTTGACTAAATAAATAAGCCAAGACAAGGATAAGACCCGGGAATCACTTTCCCGGCCTCATCCTTCTTTTTCCAATTGTTCCATCACAATGAATTATCCCCAAGAAGAAATAAAGCCTTACGACGGAAACGAAAGCAAAGCTGAACAGGTAGAAAAAATGTTCAACAACATCGCTCCTGCCTACGACAAACTCAACCATGCCCTTTCATGGAACATCGACAAGAGCTGGCGCAAGAAAGCCATTGCCCTGCTCAAGCCCTTCGCACCACAGCATATCATGGACGTCGCCACAGGAACCGGAGATTTCGCCATACAGGCTTGCCGGACGCTACAGCCAGAAGAACTGATCGGCACGGATATTTCGGAAGGAATGATGAACGTGGGACGCGAGAAGGTGAAACGAGAAGGACTGGAGAAAAGCATCTCTTTTCAGAGGGAAGACTGCACAAAACTCTCATTCCCCGAAAACCGCTTTGATGCCATAACCGTAGCTTTCGGCATCCGAAACTTCGAAGATCTCGACCGGGGACTGCAGGAAATGTACCGCGTCCTGACGCCGGGAGGGCATCTGGTCATTCTGGAACTTTCTGAACCGGACTACTTCCCGATGAAACAGCTTTATGCCGTCTATTCCAAAGCCGTCATCCCGACATTGGGTAAATTGTTATCCAAAGACCGGAGTGCATATACCTATTTGCCCCAATCCATCAAGGCTTTCCCGCAAGGAGAAGTCATGCAGAAGATCATCCGCAAAGCAGGTTTCAGCCAGGTGTCTTTCAAACGACTCACACTGGGTATCTGTACCCTTTATTTCGCAACAAAATAAAAAATCTTATTATGAAAAAATTCGGTTTAATCGGTTTTCCGCTCGGACATTCGTTTTCCAAGAACTTTTTCAACGAAAAGTTTCATTCTGAAAACATTGACGCAGAATATGTCAATTTTGAAATTCCTACCATTGAAGACTTTCCCAAAGTACTGGCAGCCAACCCGAATCTGGCAGGACTGAATGTCACCATTCCTTATAAGGAGAAGGTCATTCCTTACCTGGACGAACTGGACAAGGATGCTGAAGCCATCGGAGCGGTTAACGTGATTAAACTGGTTCAGACAAAAGGCAAGCGGAAACTGATCGGCTATAATTCCGATCTTCTCGGCTTTACCCAATCCATCGAACCGCTGCTGGAACCGTTTCATAAGAAAGCGCTGATCCTGGGAACCGGAGGAGCGTCGAAAGCCATCAATCACGGACTTCAACAGCTGGGACTGGAAACGCTGTTTGTTTCACGAAGCCGCCACGATGCCAATACAGTGACCTACGAAGAACTGACTCCGGAAATCATGGCAGAATATAAGGTTATCGTCAACTGTACTCCGGTAGGTATGTATCCTCAGGCGGACAAGTGCCCGGAAATCCCGTATGAATGCCTGACTCCGCAACATTTGCTTTATGACCTGCTTTATAATCCCGATACCACTCTCTTCATGAAGAAAGGTTCCGATCAGGGAGCCGTCGTGAAAAACGGGCTTGAAATGTTATTGCTGCAAGCCTTCGGTTCATGGGATATCTGGAACCGCCAGCTATGAAAAAGAAAGTTCTCACCATCTCCTGCATTGTATTGCTCGCCCTGATCGGTACGCTTACGGGGGGAAGTCTCTACATGCTGAATTATTCCCTGCGGCCTGAAAACCGGGGAAAGGATCTGCAAGGATCCATGGAATACATGATGCAGAATTATCCGCAGCTGAAACCCTGGGTGGACAGCCTGCAACAGCATCATGCACTGAAGGATACGTTCATTACGGCTCCCGACGGAATTCGTCTGCATGCCTATTATGCTTACGCTTCACGTCCTTCGCGCCGGACGGCAGTCATTGTACATGGCTACACGGACAATGCCATCCGGATCTTTCAGATTGGTTATCTCTACAATCACTCTCTGGATTATAACGTCCTCATTCCGGATCTCCGGTACAGCGGACTGAGCGAGGGTGAAGATTTTCAGATGGGATGGCTTGACCGGAAAGACGTCATCCAATGGATTGATACGGCCCCTGCCCTGTTTGGCGATTCCCTGCAAATGGTCGTCCACGGCATTTCAATGGGGGCAGCAACGACCATGATGGTATCCGGAGAAAAGCTGCCAGCCTATGTGGACTGTTTCGTCGAAGACTGTGGCTATACCAGCGTATGGGATCAGTTCAAAAAGGAATTGAAAGAACAGTTTCACCTTCCGGCTTTCCCGCTGCTTTATACAGCCAGCTGGCTGTGTGATCTCACACGGGGATGGAATTTCCAGGAAGCTTCGGCACTGGAACAGGTACGGAAGTGCCGTCAGCCTATGCTCTTTATCCACGGCGAAGACGATGACTTCGTGCCCACACAAATGGTTTATAAGGTATATGAGGCCAAACCCGCACCCAAAGATTTATGGATCGTCCCCCAGACAGCACATGCTGTCTCTTACCTGAACTATCCCGAAGAATATACCCTTCGGGTTAAAGCCTTCGTTGAGAAAGCCTTTTCCAACTGAAGCATCTTTCCAGAGCGGACGAAATCCCGCAAAAAGATTGTATCATTCTTGTAACAGCTTTGTAACATCCTTTTCGGCTGCAAAGCCGTAACTTTGCCGTTCCAAAAAGGTTTTTAAACAAGAAGATACCATCGAAACATGAAAAAGAAAGATTTTCGGTTCCTGATTTCACTGCTTCTGTTCTGCACCCCGGCCATATTGTCTGCCCAGCGCATCAAAGGAAGCGATACGGTGTTACCGCTGACACAGGAGCTGGCTGAAATGTATATGAAACTAAATCCGCAGGCCACCATAACCGTAACGGGAGGAGGAAGCGGTGTAGGAATCTCCGCACTCATGGACGGAACCACCGATCTGGCCATGGCTTCACGACGCATCAAGTTCAGTGAAAAACTGAAGATGAAACAGTCGCATCACGAACCCTGTGAGGTCATCGTAGCCTATGATGCACTGGCTATTATCGTACATCCGGACAATCCGGTGAAACAACTGACCCGCGAACAGCTCGAAGCAATCTTCCGCGGAAAGATCACCAACTGGAAAGAGGTGGGAGGTTCTGACGCAAAGATTGTAGTCTATTCCCGGGAGACGTCCTCGGGCACGTACGAATTCTTCAAGGAAAGTGTTCTCGGCAACAAAAATTACATGAGCAGCATTCTGTCCATGCCTGCTACCGGTGCCATCATCCAGTCAGTCCGCCAGACCAAAGGAGCAATCGGTTACGTGGGACTTGCTTATCTGAATCCGTATGTCAAGGCTCTGGCCGTATCCTACGACCAGGGACGTACCTATGTATATCCTTCGGTAGAGAACGCTGTCCGCAAGACTTATCCGGTGGTGCGCCCCCTGTATTATTATTATGACAAGGCCAACGAAGCCCGCGTCCGTCCGTTCATCGACTTTATCCAGTCGGCTGCCGGTCAGGACAAGACCTTGAATATCGGTTTCATTCCCATCACGAATTCTGTTCAACAATAATTCCTCTGCCCATGAAAAAATGGATTGATATATTGGTTCGCCGCATCCTCACGGTCAGCGGCTTCACGACAAGCGCCGCCATACTGCTCATCATCGGATTTCTCTTCAAGGAAGCAGTCGGACTGTTCGGCAACCCGATCGTAGACAAAGGTTATGTGCTGGCGCTGAATCCTCAGAATCCGGTCAGTTCCCTGAGTGCACAGGAAATCAAGAACCTGTTTGATGAAGAAATTACCAACTGGAAGGAAGTGGGAGGCCCGGATCTTCCGGTCAAGGTGTTCCGTCTGGAAGATCTGGACAAGCTATATACCGAAGCAGAACTGGGCGCGGAATACGAACGTGCCGGAGAAAAGATCACGGAACAGGTAGAACAAAACCCGGGTATCATCGCTTTCATCCCGGAAGTACTGGTCAAGCCCTACACAAACAAACTTCATCTGATTAAGGACGAAACGATTCCGGTCAAGGATGTCCTGCTGGGTACCGAATGGTTTCCTACGGCCACCCCCTCTCCTATCTTCGGTATTCTTCCGCTGATCGGAGGAACGCTTTGGGTCAGTTTCTTTGCCATTCTGATCGCATTGCCCTTCGGACTGGCAGTTTCCATTTATCTGGCAGAGGTTGCCTCGCCGGAAATGAGAAAGTTTCTGAAGCCTGTCATCGAACTGCTGAACGGCATTCCGTCGGTAGTCTACGGATTTTTCGGGCTGGCAGTCATTGTTCCCTTCCTGCAACACACTTTTCACCTGCCCGTCGGGGAATCCGGACTGGCAGGCAGCCTTGTACTGGCCATCATGGCCTTGCCTACCATTATTACCGTAGCCGAAGACGCCATGCGAAGCTGTCCGCGCTCCATGCGGGAAGCCAGTCTGGCTCTGGGAGCAACACAATGGCAGACCATTTATAAAGTAGTCATCCCGTTTTCCATTTCGGGAATCACTTCGGGAGTTGTGCTAGGCATCGGACGTGCTATTGGCGAAACCATGGCTGTACTGATGGTGACGGGCAATGCCGCCGTAATGCCTGCCAGCCTCCTGGAACCTCTGCGAACCATTCCGGCTACCATTGCGGCCGAACTCGGGGAAGCTCCTGCCGGCGGTGCCCACTATCAGGCGCTCTTCCTGCTGGGAGTCATCCTGTTTTTCATTACCCTGATCATTAATTCCTGCGTGGAACTGGTTTCCGCACGCAATAAAAACAAGCATTAAAGTCATGGCTATTCAACCCAATTCATCCTACAACCGGCGAAAGCATATCATCCAGCAGACAGCATTCGGCTGCTTCCGGCTGCTCAGCTACGGAGTGGCAGCCCTTCTGTTCTTCATTCTGGGATTTATCATCGTGAAGGGAATCGGAGTCATCAACTGGGAGTTCCTTTCCCAGGCACCTTCTGACGGAATGACTAAAGGAGGAATCTGGCCCGCCATATTCGGAACATGCTGCCTGATGGCAGGAAGTGCTCTTTTCGCTTTCCCGACAGGCGTGATGAGCGGCATCTACATGAACGAATATGCAAAGGATGGAAAACTGGTACGCTTCATCCGAATGATGACGAACAACCTGTCCGGCATCCCGTCCATCGTATTCGGACTGTTCGGAATGGCTTTCTTTGTCAACTGGCTGGATTTCGGAGACAGTATTCTGGCAGGCTCCCTCACACTGGGGCTGCTGGCCCTCCCCATCGTGATCCGTACCACGGAAGAAGCCTTCAAAGACCTTCCCGACAGCTTCCGCGAAGGAAGTCTCGCTTTGGGAGCAACCAAAGCCCAGACCATCTGGAACGTATTGCTCCCGATGGCGATGCCCCGCATCATCACAGGACTGATTCTGTCACTGGGCCGCGTTTCCGGCGAAACAGCACCGATCCTTTTTACCTGTGCCGCCTACTTTCTGCCGAAACTGCCCGACAGTATCTTCGACCAGTGTATGGCTCTCCCCTACCACCTTTACGTGGTGGCAACCAGCGGAACGGACATCGAAGCACAGATGCCCATTGCCTACGGAACCGCTTTCGTGCTGATTCTGATCGTACTGCTGATGAACCTGGCAGCCAACAGCATCCGGAAGTTCTTTGAAAACAAACTAAAACAAAAATAATACGCACCTCTGATATGAACAAGATAGAAGCCATCAACGTAGATTTCCATTACGGCGACTTTCATGCACTGAAGCATGTCAATATCGCGATTCCGAACAATGAAGTTGTCGCCTTCATCGGTCCTTCCGGATGTGGAAAATCCACCTTCCTGCGCCTGTTCAACCGCATGAACGATCTGATTCCGGGAACACGGCTCACAGGCGAAATCCGGATTGACGGAAAAAACATTTACGACAAGTCGGTCGACGTAGATGCCTTGCGTAAGGATGTCGGCATGGTATTCCAGCGTCCGAATCCGTTTCCGAAGAGTATTTTCGAAAACGTGGCCTACGGTCTGCGGGTCAACGGTGTAAAAGACAGAGAGTTTATCTGCCACCGGGTAGAAGAAGCCCTGAAGGGAGCTGCACTCTGGAACGAAGTGAAACACAAGCTGAAGGAATCAGCCTATGCACTCTCCGGCGGACAACAGCAAAGACTGTGTATTGCCCGTGCCATGGCCGTCGAGCCATCTGTCCTGCTGATGGACGAACCGGCGTCTGCCCTGGATCCGATTTCTACGGCCAAGATCGAGGAACTGATCTGCGAACTCAGCCAGCAGACGACCATCATTATCGTCACGCACAGCATGCAGCAGGCAGCCCGCGTCAGCAACAAAACAGCCTTCTTCTATCTGGGCGAAATGGTGGAATACGGAGATACCAAGAAAATCTTTACCCATCCGGACAAGGAGGCTACCCAGAACTATATTACAGGACGTTTCGGATAAACGTCCGGAAACATTCAACTTTATTAGAAGCAATTATGGTGAAATTTGTAGAAAACGAACTTCAGAATATCCAGCGGGAAGTCAAGGAAATGTGGAAGCTGGTCTACCAGCAACTGGATAATGCATATAATGCCGTATTAAACGCCGACCAGGAACTGGCCGACAAAGTGATTTCGCGTGAAAAACGCGTCAATGCCTTCGAACTGAAAATCGACAGTGACATCGAGGACTTCATCGCCCTCTATAATCCGGTAGCCGTCGATCTCCGTTTTGCCCTGGCTATGCTGAAGATCAACAACAATCTGGAACGCATCGGCGATTATGCCGAAAGTATTGCCCGCTTTGTGATCCGGACTGAACTGAAACCGGAGAACAAAATCCTGTTTGCCGACCTTCAGCTGGAAGATATGTACGACACAGTGCTCTCCATGCTGAACACCACTTATGAAGCCTTGCAGCGGCAGGACATCGGGCTGGCGAAATCCGTCTTCGACAAAGACGAAACGCTTGACCAGATCAACCAGAAGGCCCTGGACCGGCTGACGGCTTATGCCACCGAACACCCGGAATCCATCCGTCTGTGTCTGGAAGTGTCCGGTATCTTCCGCAAGCTTGAAAGAGCCGGAGACCACATCAACAACCTGGCTGAAGAAACCGTATTCTACATCGATGCCGAGGTGTTAAAGCACCGCAAAACCATTCTTCCGGAAAAAGAATAAAGCCATGAATGAAAAACTGCACTTTCCCTGTCAGATCCGGTCGGGGAAAGTGTTACCTTTGCAAGGATCTATTTTCCAATAACCCGCAAAGATTTTATTTCATCATGAAAAGAATTATTCTGCTGCTCGTCAGTCTGCTGCCTGTTCTGTCCGCTTTCTCACAAAAGGAAAAAGACCTTACACTGCTAAAGGAACAGATTCAGGCAATCATTCATTCCTGTAAAGCTCAGGTGGGCGTTGCCTTCATCTGGAACGGACAGGATACCCTGAGCATCAACAACGACCGTCCCTACCCTTTGATGAGTGTCTTCAAGTTTCATCAGGCGCTGGCTGTTACCCACTGGCTGGAAACCCGTCACCTGTCATTGGACACTGTCCTTTACATTACTCCGGAGGATTTAAAGCCTGATACCTACAGCCCGTTACGCGACCGCTATCCGCAGGGAAACTGTTCCCTGTCCGTCCGCGAGCTGCTGAAATACACGCTCCAGCAAAGCGACAACAATGCCTGTGACATCCTGTTCCGGCTTACCGGAGGACCACAGGAAACAGACCGGTACATCCGTTCGCTGGGATGCAGCCATTTCTCCATTACGGCTACTGAAGATGACATGCATGTCGATCTGAACCGTTCCTACGACAACTGGACAACCCCGCTCGAAGCTGCCCGGCTGCTTGAAATTTTTCTGACCCGGGAACTTTTCCGGCCATCTGACCGGCAATTCATCCGACAGACACTGACCGAATGTGAAACAGGAAAAGACAGACTGGTGAAACCGATTCCTTCCGGAAAGGCAGTCATCGGGCATAAGACCGGTACAGGAGACTGCAATGCACAAGGGCAAATCATCGGAATCAATGACATCGGTTTCTTCCTTCTTCCTGACGGCAGCCGGTACAGTCTGGCGGTGTTCGTCAAAAACTCCGAAGAGGATGCTCCGGCAACAGCCGGAGTGATTGCAGCCATTTCAGAAGCAGTCTGGAATTTCGTCCAATAAGCCCGCGGGCTTTTTTTAAAACGTTTCGATATTTTTAAAAAACGCTTCGGCATTCAAACCCAAACGCCGAAGCGTTTTTTCAGCACTCAGGAATTCAAAAAAAGGCCGCCCGGAACTTTCCGGACGGCCTTCTGTCAGTTTATCTTCATCTGTCCTATCAGATACCCAGAGACTTCTTGATAGCTTCAACCTTTTCCATGGCATCAGCGTTTGCTCCGGCATAGCATTTCGGACAATGCATTTCACCTTTAATTTCCATATAGAACTTGATCTTCGGTTCTGTACCTGACGGACGAACAGAAATCTTGGTTCCGTCTTCTGTGAAGAACTGAAGTACATTCGACGGTTCCGGCATATCCAGCGGAGTAGCCTTTCCTTCTCCATCGGTAGCAGTCAGTGTCTTGTAATCTTTTACCAGAACAACCTTTGAACCGCCCAGTTCTTTCGGAGGACAAGCACGGAAGTTGTCCATCATGGCCTTGATTTCGTCAGCACCGCTCTTACCCGGTTTAACTACATTGACGGTCACTTCTTTGGAGAATCCGTATTCTACATAGATATCCATCAGCACGTCATACAATGTCTTGCCCTGATCCTTGGCCCAGGCACAGATTTCTGCCAGCAAAGAACAAGCAGAAACAGCATCTTTATCGCGAACGAAATCTTCAGCCAGGAAGCCGTAGCTTTCTTCACCGCCGCCGATATACTGTTCCTTACCTTCACGCAAACGAATTTCACGTGCGATCCATTTGAAACCGGTATAGCAGTCCAGCATCTTGATATGGTTCTTGTCGGCAACGGCTTTGATCAGTTCAGTAGTTACAATTGTCTTCACGATAAACTCATTGCCTTTCATCTTACCCATTGCGATGCGGTTCTTGATGATATAGTACAGGAAGAGCAGACAGGTCTGGTTACCGTTGATCAATACCCATTCGCCTTTGCTGTCCTTACAAGCCATACCCACACGGTCAGCATCCGGATCGGAAGCCATCACGATATCAGCATCGATTTCCTTCGCCAGCTTGATAGCCAGAGTCAATGCTTCGGCATTTTCCGGATTCGGTGAAACTACAGTCGGGAAATCTCCGCTCTTCACCATCTGTTCGGGTACACAATGAACATTTTCAAAGCCCCACAGTTTCAGAGACTGCGGAATCAGCATCATACCTGTTCCGTGGATCGGAGTATAAACGATCTTCAGATCCTTCTGACGCTTGATCACTTCCGGATCAATCGAGATGGAATGTACCTGACGCAAGTATTCGTCATCCACCTCCTTACCGATAATCTGAATCAGATCCTTGTTTCCTTCAAACTTGATATCCTTGGCAGAAGCAACTTTATTCACTTCGTCAATGATACCCTTGTCATGCGGAGCCAATACCTGTGCGCCATCATCCCAATAAGCCTTGTAGCCGTTGTATTCCTTCGGGTTGTGAGAAGCTGTCAGGATAATACCGCTCTGGCATCCCAGATGACGGATGGCAAACGACATTTCAGGTGTCGGACGCATATCTTCAAACAAATATACTTTAATGCCGTTGGCAGAGAAAATGTTTGCAGAGATTTCAGCAAACAGGCGGCTGTTGTTACGGCAGTCATGACCCACAACAACAGAAATATCTTTCTTTCCGGCAAAACATTTGTTCAGATAATTGGACAAACCCTGTGTGGCTGCACCTACGGTATAGATATTCATGCGGTTGGAACCTACGCCCATAATACCGCGCAAACCACCTGTTCCAAATTCCAGATCCTTATAGAATGCTTCTATCAGTTCGGTCTTGTCCGGATTTTCCAACATACGTTTTACTTCTGCCTGTGTTTCGGCATCGTATGCAGGAGTCAGCCAGTTCATGGCTTTCTCGGTACACTGCTTGATCAATTCTTCATTTCCCATATTGATAGTATTTTAAAATTTAATTTGTTTACGCAAATGTAGGATAATCTGTTTATAAATCCTAGCTTTTCGACGGAATAAATTTAAAAAGCCCGTTCTGTCAGAAGACCGTATTACAAGGAAAATAAAAAGCAAGGCCACCCACCCTCCAGGGGGCCGGCAGCCTTTTTCTCTGAGACTCAAGAAAGTCTTAATTGAAGAACTTGATGCCTACAAAATAAGTACGTGGCTGAGTCGGTCCGTAGAAATATTTGGAGTCGCGGCTTCCTCCCTTATCCAGATCTTTCTGGAAAGCATTGAAGATATTCTGCACGCCTCCGTTGAGCTGTAGTTTCAGATGATCATTCAGAACGAACGTATAGTTCAGCTTCACGTTTACATCCATGAAATCGGGTGTTTTCTCCAGACGGTCCTTCTCGATGTACCCGGCAAAGTGAGGAACAATCATCTTTCCTGTATAGACTCCCGACACCGAGAAATCAAAGTTTTTCAACGGTGCCGAAGTGAAAGTCACATATCCGTAATAGTCCGGTGTACGAGGCATACGCTTAATAGGAGCCACATCAGGATCATCACTCCAGCTGACAGCCTCCGTGTAACGGCTGCGCTGAAGGGTAAATCCCAGCTGAAGGGCAGCTTCCCGACCATGAGCGATCTTGTAGTCAATGTTTGCTCCATACACTCTTGCACCGTTTCCGTTGCGGCGTTCCTGGATCTGCGTTCCGGTCTGCGGATCTTTGCCCAGCGCTTCCAGATAAAACACATCGTTCAGGGCGGTATAGAAACCTTCTACCAGCAGGTTCGACTGGAAATGTCCGAAATTGAAGCTCCAGTCAATCGAACCGCTGAAGCTGTTGGATTTCTCCGGTTTCAATCCGTCTGCCAGCTTGATCAGCATAGCTTCTCCACCCACAGCTGCCACATGAAGATCTTCATCATAAGCCTGTGGAGCACGGAAGCCGGTAGACCAGGTCAGACGTCCCTGCAGGCGGTCGGATGGTTTCCAGAGTGCATTGACACGGGGACTGAAAATCACGTTGTCCACCAGGTTGTGTTTGTCCAGACGGAAGCCGGCCAGCAAGGTAAAATATTCCATCTTCCATTCATTCTGTGCAAATCCGCTGGCAATCTTCACATCCTGTTTCAGATCACGCTTATAACCCGTCATCACATCATGCAGGGAATTATACTGATATTCGATTCCTCCCGTAAAAGTAGCCGGCGAAAAGAAACAGTTGTCCATATTCCCCACATACATGGCTCCGCCTACGACAGTCAGGTCCTTCGTTCTTCCGTAAGCATTCGGATCCATACCGGCACCATAGTAACTGTTGCGGTCCGTATGCTGTGCTGAACCGTAGATAGAGAGCTTATGTTTATACTCCCGGAAGAAGACATCGTATGTCAGTCCTCCGCTGTTGATGATATGCTTGGTCTGTTCAGTAATATCCGTTTCATGCGGCTGAAGATCAAACTTGTTTCCGCCGCGACGAAACTCATTTGTCGTGTGATATTCCAGACTGATGCGGCTGAACTGCGTAGGACGATAATAGGCACGCAAACCGAAAGTATTCATATTCAGTTTTCCCAGCTCGGAAAATCCGTCTCCGTCTGCATCATACGGATTGCGGTTACGATAAGACTGGTAAAGAGCAATCCCGTAAGAGTTGTCAGAAGATACCAGCGAAGCATTGGCTCCCACATACTGCTCCCACGATTTGGAATTCATATTCGACATCGTTGATGATACCTGGAATGAATTATTGATGGGGTCTTTCGTGATAATATTAATGGTTCCACCTACCGCATTGGCTCCGAACAAAGCAGAACCGCCGCCGCGAACAACTTCCACACGCTCAATCATATTCACCGGAATCTGCTCCAGTCCGTATACACCCGACAAGGCGCTCATCACCGGACGGCTGTTGATAAGGATCTGCGAATAAGGGCCTTCCAGACCATTGATGCGGACTTGCGGGAAACCACAGTTCTGACAATTGTTTTCCACGCGCAGACCTGACTGGTAATTGAGCGATTTGGCCAGATCAGTAGAATTCACAATCTCAAACAGACGGTTATTCATGACATTCACCACCACAGGCGCCAGCTTGCGGCTGGTTTCATTCCGGTTGGCAGAAACAACCACCTCATCCACCTGAATGACATCTTCTTCCATCACAAAATGCATGTCAACCGTAAACTCCTTGCTGACGGTCACCCTCTTTGTCTGAGTAGCATAACCCATCATCTGTACTTTCAGGGTATATTCTCCCGCAGGAATATCCTTGAAACGGAAATAACCTTCATCATTGGTCACCGTTCCCTTTCCGGTTTCTACGATTAATACTGTGGCATAAGCGATACCCGCTTCTGATCCTTTCTCAATCACATGTCCGGTAATAACGTTTCCTTCCTTTACCGGATTGCTGGCATAAGCCCATGATAAATTCATAAAAGTGCACAGCACTCCTACTATATATAATAAGGTATATCTTTTCATTGAAATAAGTTCTTTAAAGCATAAAATAAGACAGGCCGGACTAAGAATGCAACCGGCGGTTCAGAAACATGCGAACACACTCCGGGCTAACAGCAGAACGCTGTCCGGTTGCGGGCTGGCATAGGCTTCTGAAGGCTTTTCAGTACATTCCTGGCCTGATAATTGACAGAATCTTAAATGAAAAGACTGGAAGGAGGAGCGCGAAGATGGATACACGCCACATGAGGTGAAACGGCATGCCACAAATCCATGTCGCCGGACAATACATACAAAACCGGACAGACAGGAGTGACCCAATGAGCCATTTCAGGCTCTATTGTGGAGAAGGTTGACAGGAAGTGCAGGGTCAGTGCCTGCCCTCCTGCATGAGTATGTTGCTTATTGAAAGGATGCGAGTGTACCAGCATCACGCCGTTCACCACGTGCACGTGGGCAAAGAGCATGACTGCCCCATAATAGGTGGCAAACACGCTCAACAGGCAGATCGCCCAGATACGTACGTGACGGGAAATATACTTCATCCTTTCAACTTACCGGATCAACCGGTTTCTTTATTTATTGCCAAATAATAACTGATAATCTCGTTCTATGGCCGGGCGCGTCCATTCTTCGGGAACAAACCGCCACTGGTTCAACGGCTTCGGATCGAGTGTCTTTACTTCTTCAATGCGTTTCATCAGGTAGTAACGCAGATCCTTATCCGTAGAAAAAACGATACGTTTGGACAGTTCCGACTTGGGGATGCCTGCCCCTTTGGTCAGCAAGTCTCCCCCACCGTTTCCGCGATAGGAATTGACTGCCACCTTATATATCTTTTGCAGACTGAAGGGAGTTCCGTCAGCCATGCTCTCAATCCGGATCTTCTCACCCTGAGGCTTGGTTACGTCAACCGTATAAATGATGCCGGCAGCCGAATCGAAGTTGAAGCTTGGATTCTTGAAACGTCCAAAGCCCTTGTCTTCCTCATTCAGCAACAGGATATGATCATCTGCCGATTTCATCTGATTGGTCCAGATGGCATACGACATTTCCAGAAAGTCCTTGATTTCCTGCCCGGAAAGTTGCATGACGTAAAGCATGTTCTCGTATTTATAGAGATTGAACATATCACTCATATAAATATCTCCCTCCCTGATTTCCGCATTAAACGAAAGAGGAGCACAGAAAGAGATGTCCGCACCACTGATATCCAGCTGCAGCTGATGAATCAGATCAATAAAGGCTGAAGGACCAAAGTAGGCATCTTTCGTGGAAATAGTCTGATTGATACGTCCGATCTTACGTGACACAAAATCAATGGTGGACTGGTATTGAGGCTGGAATTTACGGACAAAAGCCTCATCGGCCGGATAATCACGGACATTGGTCAGTGTACCCTCCACCGACTTACGGAGAACTTTGCCATCCTTCTTGCTGACACGGATGGTCACATCCGAAACAAAGCCTGCCCGATTGGCAGGATCTACAATCAGTACGGAATCACCCGCCACATTGACAATCTTGCGGCAATGGCGTGCATGATCATGTCCCATAAACACGACATCGAATCCCGGCACCTTCTGTGCTACGTCCGCCGAAGCATTTTCCACCACATTGTCAAGCCTGTTCCCCTCCGGACCGGCATGGAAAAGGCCGACCAGTACATCCGGATGCTCTGTCTCCCGAATGGTCCTGACCCATTTGGCTGCACAGGTTTCCATATCTTCAAAATGAAGTCCCGGCCACAATTGCTCAGGCAACCATGACGGAACGGCAGGTGTAATCATACCCAGCACCACTACCTTGACGCCGTCCCGCTCAATCACCTCATAAGGTTTCAGATAAGGACGCCCGGTTGCTTTCTCAATGATATTGGCTCCCAGAACAGGAAAGTCGCACTGTTTCACCCAACGATTATATACAGAAGGGCCTGCTTCCACATCATGATTACCCATGTTGCCGACATCATAACGCATGAAATTCAGGATATCGGCACACACATGTACCGAAACCGTATCCATAAAGTTATAATAATAAGCAATCGGCTGTCCCTGCAGAATGTCTCCGTTATCCATAAGTATCAGGTTGTCACCATGTACCTTACGCTGTTCGTTCACAAACGAACTGACCTGCGCCAGGCTCCCTTTCACCGGGCGGCGACCGATAAAGTCATAAGGGAAATAACATCCGTGTACGTCACTGGTTTCTATCAATCTCAGGGTTACTTCCTGGTCTTCGGCTGCACGCATCTGCAGGCAACCCAGACCGATCAAAGCCATCAGGCAAACAAGATGTTTCATGTTGAAGTCTGTTTTGTTTTTGCAAAGATAGAAGAAGTTCTTGTTTTACTCAAACATTCAAGGATAAAATACTGTGAAAGAAGATTCAATTATGCTTTAACCGTCCGGTGTGGCACACAGTTTGTAATATTTCCGTAAACAAAACAAACAGACGATATGGCTTATATAGACTATTACAAAGTACTTGGGGTTGACAAAAATGCCACTCAGGATGACATCAAGAAAGCATACCGTAAGCTGGCCCGGAAATATCACCCGGACTTGAATCCGAACGATCCTTCGGCCAAGGACAAGTTCCAGGAGATCAACGAAGCCAACGAGGTATTGAGCGATCCGGAAAAGCGTAAGAAATATGACGCATACGGAGAGCACTGGAAACATGCAGATGAATTTGAAGCACAACAGCAGGCTTACCGTGCACAGCAAGGAGGCGGAGGTCAGGGTGAATACTGGTATTCTACAGATGGTGAACACTTCACTGGCGGATTCGGACATGGATTCGGAGGAGGTAATGCGAGCGGATTCTCTGACTTCTTTGAAGAATTGTTCGGACATCACGGCACCGGAGGCAGACGCTCACAGGCAGGATTCCGCGGACAGGACATCGAAGCAGAACTGCAACTCAGCCTGCGTGAGGCTGCCACGACTCACAAACAGACCTTTACCATCAATGGTGAGACCTTACGGATCACTGTTCCGGCCGGTGTTGCCAACGGACAGGTCATCAAGCTGAAAGGTCATGGAGGCAAAGGTGCCAACGGAGGACCGGACGGAGATTTGTATATCACTTTTGTGATAGGCGATGATCCGAACTTCCGCCGGAAAGGTGACGATCTGTTTACTGACGTGACCATTGACTTATATACGGCCGTTTTGGGTGGCGAAGTAACTGTCAACACCCTGGACGGACAAGTAAAACTGAAAGTACGGCCGGGCACTCAGAACGATGCCATGGTACGGCTGAAAGGAAAAGGATTTCCGGTCTACAAACAGGAAGGAAGTTTCGGAGATTTGATTGTAACTTATCATATAACCATCCCCACCAATCTGACAGAAAAGCAGAAGGAACTGTTCCGCCAGATTCAACAAGGATAAACAGAAAAACGAACGATTATGCAAAACGATTTGATCATCATCAGCGAATATTGCAACCATTGCAACATCGAACCGTCGTTCATCCTGATGTTGGGTGAGGACGGCCTGATAGACATTGAGGAAATTGACAACCGAAGTTGTTTCCCGGCGGCTCAGTTAAGAGAACTGGAACGTTATGCCCACCTTTATTATGACCTTTCCATCAACGTGGAAGGTATTGATGCCATCCGCCATCTGCTGACACGGGTAGAAAGCTTACAGGAACGTGTCCGTACTCTGGAAAACGAACTGCGGTTCTACCGGCGCTGACAATACATCCGGAATCCTGTGCGAAGAAACCATTATTCGATTCGCATCCATACAAAAAAGCTGACACATCAACCTCTTGTGTCAGCTTTTTCTTATTTCTCTCTTCTTCCTATATGCCATAAACCCAGACTGTGGCAGAGGATCTGTTTTCTGATCCTGTCCTGCTTCAATAAACTTCCGGTAAGAGATTTCTTTCGAATCACAGAAATATAGGTATATTTGCACCAACAAAATAAATAAAGAATGATCAGAAATGCCAGACCAGAAGATGCCGGTGCAATGGCTGACATCTATAACTTTTATATTCGGGAAAGTGTGGCTACCTTCGACACCGATCCCCTGCCGACAACTACCATGAGCCGACACATTGCTTCGGCTTCCGAAGGATATCCCTGTCTGATCTGCGAAGAAGAAGGACAAGTGGCCGGATTCTGCTACGCACATCCATGGAAGGAAAAGGCAGCCTACCGACATACACTGGAAACTACGGTTTATCTTCATCCGGAACATACCGGAAAAGGACTGGGAAGACAATTGATGGAACGCCTCATCGAAACATGCCGTACCAATGGCTCTCATGTCCTGATTGCGTGTATCACCGGAGGAAATGAAGCAAGCATCGCCCTGCATCAGTCACTCGGGTTCAAGCAGGTTTCACGGTTCGAAAAGGTCGGACTGAAATTCGGACGCCAGCTGGATGTCGTAGACTTCGAGCTTGAGCTTCAGCCCTGAGAGCAACCGTCCCCAGTTCATATCAATTCACTAAACTATTTTTTATCTTATATGGAACAATTCAGCCAGATGATTGCCGATGCACTCAAGCTGCCGGTTCATCGCGTAGAAAATACACTTAAACTACTTCAAGGTGGTGCCACAATCCCGTTCATCAGCCGTTACCGCAAGGAAGCTACAGGCGGACTGGACGAAGTGCAGATCAGCGAAATCAGTTCGCGTTACGAAAAACTCCTCGAACTCTCCAAACGCAAGGAAACCATACAGTCAACCATTGAAAGCCTGGGTAAACTGACCGATGACCTTCGCCGGCGTATCGACGGATGCTGGGACGCAACCGAACTGGAGGATATCTATCTGCCCTACAAGCCTAAACGAAAAACACGGGCTGAAGCAGCCCGTCAGAAAGGACTGGAGCCTCTGGCTGCCTGGCTGATGTTACAACGAGGAAACGCCCTCGATGCATACGTAAAGAATTTCGTCAAAGGAGAGGTGAAGAATGAAGAGGATGCTCTGAAAAGAGCCCGCGATATCATTGCAGAACAGGTAAACGAGGACGAACAGGCCCGTAATCAGATCCGGCATCAGTTCAGCCGGCAGGCAGTCATTTCCGCGAAAGTGGTCAAAGGCAAGGAAACAGATGAAGCTGCTGCCAAATACCGCGACTATTTTGATTTCAGCGAACCGTTGAAACGTTGTTCTTCCCACCGTTTGCTGGCTATCCGGCGCGGAGAGGCTGAAGGAATTCTGAAAGTCAGCATCACCCCTTCTGATGAAACCGAATGTACCGACCGGCTGGAGCGCCGTTTTGTCAGAGGCAACAACGAATGTAGCCGCCAGGTATGCGAAGCAGTCAATGATGCTTACAAACGTCTGCTTAAGCCTGCCATCGAAACCGAATTTGCAGCTTTAAGCAAAGAGAAAGCCGACGATGAAGCCATCCGGGTCTTTGCAGGTAACCTTCGCCAGTTGCTCCTTGCCCCGCCGTTGGGACAGAAACGGGTACTGGGTATCGATCCGGGATTCCGTACCGGATGTAAGGTCGTATGTCTGGATGCACAGGGAACTCTGTTGCACAATGAAGCCATCTATCCGCATCCTCCAAAGTCTGAATACCAGCTGGCAGGTCGCAAGCTGGTGAAACTGGTAGAACAATACCGCATTGAAGCAATTGCTATCGGGAATGGTACAGCCAGTCGTGAAACGGAACAATTTGTTACCTCCCAGCGTTTTGACCGCGAAATACAGGTCTTTGTTGTCAGCGAAGACGGAGCATCCATCTATTCAGCTTCCAAAACAGCCCGTGATGAATTCCCGGATTATGACGTAACCGTACGGGGAGCTGTCTCTATCGGCCGCCGCCTGATGGATCCTCTGGCAGAACTCGTCAAGATTGATGCCAAGTCTATCGGCGTGGGACAATATCAGCACGATGTAGACCAGACAAAACTGAAAGAAGCGCTCGACCAGACGGTGGAAAGTTGTGTCAATCTGGTTGGAGTCAATGTCAACACCGCAAGCAGCCATCTGCTGACATACGTTTCCGGACTGGGACCGGTTCTTGCCAAAAATATCGTTGACTACCGCACGGCCAACGGCCCGTTCCGCTCCCGCCGGGAACTGTTGAAGGTTCCCCGTATGGGTGCCAAGGCCTTTGAACAATGTGCCGGATTCCTTCGCATACCACACGCCGAAAACCCGCTGGACAACTCAGCCGTACACCCGGAAAGTTACCCGATCGTAGAACGGATGGCAGCCGACCTGCACTGCTCCGTAAGTGATCTCATTGCCAACCGGGAGCTGAGAAGCCGCATCTCACCGGAGAAATATGTAACAGATACGGTCGGACTGCCGACTCTGACAGACATTCTTCAGGAACTGGAGAAACCGGGACGTGACCCGAGACAGAAAATTCAGGTTTTTGAATTTGACAAGAATGTACGGACTATCGATGATGTACAGGAAGGAATGGAACTTCCCGGTATTGTGACCAACATCACAAATTTTGGCTGCTTCGTCGATCTGGGAATCAAGGAAAAAGGCCTTATTCACGTCTCGCAGCTGGCTGACAGATTCGTGAGCGATCCCACAACTGTGGTCAGCATTCATCAGCATGTACGGGTACGGGTTATTGGTGTAGACCGCGAACGGAAACGTATCGCACTGACCATGAAGGGCATGTAACGAACAGATATCATTTGCAGATACAGAGAATTATGGAAAAAGAGATTTGCGCCTGGTTCGTCTTCAACAGCGGCCAGGTATTGATTGAAAAAAAAGAAGACTGCTATCACATCCCGACAGGCACAGAACCGCCGGTATATGTTCCTGTCGGCAGCACCATTCATACCATCGGCCGGCTGGGTACGCTCACGGCCAAAACTTATGCCATCCATGTACCGGTAAGCGGAGATGAAGAAAGTCCCCGTATGATGAAAGACCTCCGGGCGTCATTCGATGTGCTTCCACGGGAGGAATATGATATGGCCGGAAAAGCATCCCAGATTCTGAACTGGGATAAAAACAGCCGTTATTGTCCGATGTGCGGCGTCCCTACCGTACAGGTCTCCCCTATTGCCAAACGATGTCCGGAATGCCGGCAGGAATTCTATCCGCGCATATCTCCGGCCGTTATCGTTCTGATCAAAAAGGAAGACAGCATTCTGCTGGTACATGCACGCAACTTCCGCGGTACGTTCAAAGGACTTGTAGCCGGTTTTCTGGAACCGGGAGAAACACTGGAAGAATGTGTACACCGGGAAGTCATGGAGGAAACAGGCCTGCGTATCCGCAACCTGAAATACTTCGGAAGCCAGCCCTGGCCTTACCCGAGCGGAATCATGGTAGGCTATACGGCAGAATATGAAAGCGGAACCATCAAACTGCAGGACGAAGAACTGAGTGCAGGTGCCTTCTATACACGAGACAACCTGCCCGAGATACCCAAGAAACTGAGTATCGCGCGCAGGTTGATTGACGCCTGGCTGGAAGGAGAAGTCTGATTACAGCTCCTCGCACTCTTTAAGCCACAAAGCGGCACTGGCATCACTCGGCATACGCCAGTCGCCGCGCGGACTCAGCGAAACTGAGCCGACTTTCGGACCGTCCGGCAGACAGGAACGCTTAAACTGCTGGGCAAAGAAGCGGCGATAGAAACTGATCAGCCATTTCTTGATTGTCGTACTGTCGTATGTTCCGCGGAAGGCATTCTCAGCCAGCCAGTAGATTTTAGCCGGACGGAAGCCGAAGCGCAGGAAATAATAGATGAAAAAGTCATGTAATTCATACGGACCTACCAGGTCTTCTGTCTTCTGACGGATGTTTCCATGTTCATCAGCCGGTATCAGTTCCGGACTAATCGGCGTATCAATGATATCCAGCAATGTATTGCGGGACAGAACATCTACCCCAGTCTGAGCAACCCAGTTAACCAGGTAGCGGACCAGCGTCTTGGGAATGCTGGCATTGACTCCATACATAGACATGTGATCACCATTGTATGTAGCCCATCCCAAAGCCAGTTCCGACAGGTCACCAGTACCAATAACCAGTCCTCCTACTTTATTGGCATAATCCATCAGAATCTGCGTACGTTCACGCGCCTGTGAATTTTCATAGGTAACATCATGGATAGACATATCATGACCAATATCCTGAAAATGCTGGATACAGGCATCCTTGATACTGATTTCTTTCGTAGTTACCTGCAGGGAACTCATCAGTGTCAAGGCATTGTTATACGTACGGTCTGTCGTTCCGAAACCAGGCATCGTAATACCGATAATACCTTTGCGCGAAAGTCCCAGCTTATCAAATGTCTTGACGCAGACCAGCAAAGCCAGAGTGGAATCAAGCCCTCCCGAAATACCGACCACTACGGTCTTGCATCCCGTATGTACCAGACGTTTCGCCAGACCAGCCACCTGAATGGAGAATATTTCCTCGCAACGTTCATCCAATAATGCTCCTCCTGCCGGAACAAACGGATGCGGCTCTACATAACGGGTCAGCATCAGATCGCGGCCGGTTACCATTTCTGCCGTCACACGACGGGCCGGCTGCTGGGCATGCATACGCACGCTGGCAGCAAATGTAGTATTGGTCAGACGTTCTCCGCGCAGGCGTTCCACATCTATTTCCGTCACTACCAGTTGATCCTTAAAGGAGAAACGTTCAGACTCGGCCAGCAAGGTTCCGTTTTCATAAATCAGTCCGTTGCCTGCAAAGACCACATCAGTTGTCGATTCTCCAAATCCGCTGGAGGCGAAAACATAACCGGCCAGACACCGGGCTGACTGCTGGGCAAGCAAGGAACGGAGGTACTGATGCTTGCATATGTTCTCTGTATCGGCCGACATATTAAATATGATTTCAGCCCCTTTCAGTGCCAGAAGGGAACTGGGCGGAACAGGAGCCCACACATCTTCACAGATTTCTACACCGAAGCAGACATCTGACGTTTCAAAGAGCATGTTACTGCTCACCGGTACCAGCTGGCCACATAACCGGACCATAGTATCCTCTGGATGAGCCGTAGACGGAGCAAACCAGCGCTGTTCATAAAACTCTTTATAGTTTGGAAGATATGTTTTCGGAACGACACCAAGAATCTTTCCTTTCTGGAACACAACTGCACAATTCAATAGTGTAGAATTGACAATGACAGGCATACCCACGATGGAAATGACATCCAGCTGACGGGTATTGTTCATAATCTGCATCAATGCCAGTTCTGCCTGTTCCAGCAACAACTGCTGTCCGAACAGGTCACCACACGAGTATCCGGTAAGATTCAATTCCGGAAAGACTACGATCTGTACACCCTTGCCATCAGCTATTGCAATCTGAGTTTCTGCCTGTTGGGCATTAAATTTGCAATCAGCCACTTTCACTGTCGGAATAGCAGCTGCAACTTTTACAAAACCAAATTTCATATTGTCTATATAATAAGGTATAGAATCCTGCCGACCGTTGTCTCCGGGACACAGCCCGGTCTGGCAAAGATCCGATCAATCTATCTGCAAAAATAATCATTTAATCCGGCATACGAAGATGAAAACTAAAAATATGTGAGAAACAAAAAAAGAGTTGCAAAAAAAGACTTCTGCACATGAAAAAAAGTTCACAGACTCTTGTCATTCAAAAAAAACTTTGTATCTTTGCCTTTGAAATAAAATTGTAATAGTTACAGAATTGAAAGAGAGTATGAATGTTTACGAATATTTGATTAGTTACAACATCAAGCCGTCCGTACAGCGCATTGCCATCATGGATTATCTCCTGAAGCATAAAACTCATCCCTGTATCGATGAGATCTATATGGCTCTGTGCAAAGAAATCCCTACCCTTTCAAAAACAACCGTATACAATACGCTGAAGTTGTTTATAGAACATGGAGCTGCCCGGATGCTGACCATTGATGAAAGGAATGCCTGTTTCGACGGAGATACATCGGTGCATGCACACTTCCAGTGCAAAGCATGCGGAAAAATCTACGATCTTCCCATGGAAATGAAAGATCCGGAAGTTGAAAAGCTGGCGCAGAACGGCTTCATAACTGAAGAAACACACCTTTATTATAAAGGTATCTGCCCCGAATGCTCAAAAGAAAACCAGAACTAATAACGTATTTAAAATAGAATATTAACTAACATCTAAAATTTTTATTGTCATGAAAAAATTTATCTGTACTGTTTGTGGTTACATTTACGAAGGTGAAACTGCTCCTGAAAAATGCCCGTTGTGTAAAGCTCCGGCTTCTAAGTTCAAAGAAATGGAAGAAGCAGAAGGTGGTCTTCAGTTTGTTGACGAACACGTAATCGGCGTAGCTAAAGGTTGCGACGACGAAATGATCAAAGACCTGAACAATCACTTTATGGGTGAATGTACAGAAGTTGGTATGTACCTGGCTATGAGCCGTCAGGCTGACCGTGAAGGCTATCCTGAAGTTGCAGAAGCTTTCAAACGCTATGCTTGGGAAGAAGCTGAACACGCAGCTAAGTTTGCAGAACTGCTGGGTGACTGTGTATGGGATACCAAAACTAACCTGGAAAAACGTATGAACGCTGAATGCGGTGCTTGCGAAGACAAGAAGCGTATCGCAACTCGTGCAAAACAGCTGAACCTGGATGCTATCCACGACACTGTTCACGAAATGGCTAAAGACGAAGCTCGTCACGGTAAAGGTTTCGAAGGTTTGTACAACAGATACTTCAAGAAGTAATTATCTTACCCAAACAGGTAATATCGATACTCCTGAAACGGAGGGTTGCCTCAAGGCAACTCTCCGTTTTCTTTTTTACCCATAAAGGTTTCTTCCTTTCCAGACAACAGATAGGCTGCATCACATCGAATACACAATACGGCAATATCGAGTAGCAGGATCCGCAGAATCGAGTAGTACGATGAGGCTGAATCGAATAGTCGATGAGGGCGCATCGAGTAGTACGATGGAGCCTAAACGACCGGTCGATTTTCCGCTAATGTAAGCACAATTTTCCGGCAGCCGGAGAAAAAAGAAACGCGGGTTTCCCTTCAAGTCATACGACTCCTGGGATAACCCGCGTTCCATATTATCGGATAGACTCCGAAATCAGAAATTAAACTTTTCCAGTTTCATTGCAGCCAGCTCCTGAATCTTCGGAACCAGTGTTGTGAAGTGAGTAGCCTGTTCATGGGCAGAAAGAGATTCTGCATCACGCCATGTTTCACAAATCATCAGTACATCAGGGCGGGTTGCGCTTTCAAACAAATCATACGCTACACATCCATTGTCCTTCAACGATGCTGCTACCAGTTCTTTAGACAGAGCCACTACTTCCTGACGTTTTTCTGCTCCAACCTGGATAAATACATTCAATCTAATCATAATTGTTTCTGTTTTAAAAGTCTATGTTGTTATTCTTTGCAAATGCTTTCCATTTACCATTCCACGAACTTGCCGCGAGCCTTACGTTCCTTCAGGATCTCAGCCAGACGTTTGTTCTTGGAAGAGGCAATATATTTTCGTCCGAAAATATTCGGTATGGCAACTCCCAAAGCAATACACATGATCACCAGTCCGGAGTTTACACCGCTTTCAATGGCCTTCATCAACGGAGTAACCTGATCGATGGACTGTACATTCATGTTGATCAGACCAAACAGCATGCGGTACATCAGAACTCCCGGGATCATCGGGATTACTGAAGGAATAGTCAGCACATGGTTAGGTACATGGAACCAGTGAACAGCCTTAATTGCAATCAGACTCACAAGAACAGAACCGCTGAAAGAACCGATAACCAATCCCATATCCAGACCTATATTATTTGTGCTCGGACCGAGGTTGACAAAGTTACGGGTACATACAGCGATGATACCTCCAATGGCCACAACCCAAAGCAGACGACGCTGGATGTTGAAGATCATGGAAAATCCCATCGCCGAAATGGCTGCCGCAATGGCATATTCCAGATAATTGTGATGAGGAACCATACTGATGGTCGGGAAGAAATCGCCGATGCTGCACAGTTTCACGGCAAAAGCAATACCGAAAGCCATTGCCGATACCATCAGCAACGTATTCACTGCCCGGACAATACCGACCTGAATATAATTGTCAAGCATATCGTCGACGAAGTTGATCAAAGGTACACCCGGAACGATAAACAGGGCACAAGCCAGCAGCGGGTGCCAGGGAGTAGAAGTCCATTCAGCAGGCAACAACGTAGAAGCCCATGCCAGCATGGTAGCTATAAAAGCAGAGATTGCAATTCCCATATAATGGTTCAGACCAGACTCGTTGCACTTCGCACGCACACGCATTCCAATGATGGCAGCGATTGATGCATACAGGAAAGCCATCCAGTCACATCCGAACTGAATACAGAATCCACCGCAGGCAAAACCGGCTCCAATGGCTACCTGCCACGGCGTGTAATTACGTTTGCGGGTACGGATCTTTTCAAGTTCTTCCTCATACTGGTCAAGCGTATAATCATTTTCAATGGCACGCCACGACAATTTGCTTACTTCAGAAATGGCTGTCATGTTCACTCCGTGTCCTTCAATACGCTGGAATTTCGTAAACGAATAGTCTCCATCGCTCACGTTCACCATCAGCATAGTGAAGCTGACATTGATGTGAAGTTTCTCTTCGGGAATACCCAGATACGCTGCCGTACGCTTCATGTTTCTCACAATGCGGTTCGTGTCCGCCAGACTTTCTACCAAAAGTTTGCCAGTACGCAACAATAAGTCTACTCTACGGTGCAGGAGCTGATCGTGCGCCTTCACGGTAGTTTCCAAGTGTTCGTCTATTACCATTAATTATAAGTTTTGTTTTTCAGGGTGCAAAAGTACAAAAAATTCTGTTTTTCTTTTTATCTTTGCACCCAGAAGTTTAATGAAATGCGCAAACTTTCAAGGATAGAAGAAGAAAGAAGAATCGTTGAACAAATGATACGGATCTATTGCCGCCACAAGGAGGGCAACAGAACGTTATGCAACAATTGCCAGTCTCTGTTGGCATATGCCACTGCAAGGCTGAACAACTGTCCGTTCAAAGATCACAAAAAAACTTGTCGTCTGTGCCCAAAACATTGTTACAAGCCCGACATGAGAGCACAGATCCGGAACGTTATGCGCTATGCAGGCCCCCGAATGCTCTTCTACCATCCAATAGCTGCCCTGCAACATATTTGGCGAGAGTATGGCGAACACCTGATCAGAAAAAAAACATTATCCACAAAAACAAGTGTAGAATAAATCCACAATTCCCGACATTCCTTCCCCAACTTTTATCCCCTCCACCCTAACAATACACAGGAAATCAAGCATAAAAAAAACGAAACAAAGGTTTGGCACAGGATTTGCAACATTCAAAGAAGCGCACAAAAATTAAAATTAACCAAAGGAATATGAAACGATTTTTGACAAGGAAAGATTTAAGAATGAAAAGAAAACAAGCCATCTATGCAGCAATCAGCGTAATCGTTGTCATTGCTCTGTACCTGGTTCTGACCCGCAAAGAAAAACCGGAACCTGAACTTCCCATCGTTTGCGTGACACCGGCTCAGCAACAAGATGTAGAAATTTATGGAGAATACGTGGGCCGAATCCGTGCTCAGCAGTTTGTAGAAGTTCGCGCCCGCGTAGAGGGTTTCCTCGAACAAATGCTTTTCGAGGAAGGAACTTATGTAAAAAGAAACCAGACACTCTTTGTCATTAATCAGGATAAATACCGTGCCAAAGCAGACAAGGCACGTGCTCAGCTGAAGAAGGACGAAGCAACAGCACGCAAGGCTCAACGTGACCTGGACCGTACCCGTCCGTTGTATGAAAAGAATGCAGCCAGCCAGTTGGACCTGGACAACGCCATTGCAGCTTATGAAACTGCAGTAGCCAGCGTAGGCATGAGCGAAGCTGATCTGGATCAGGCAGAACAGGAACTGGGATATACCATCGTACGTTCGCCGATATCCGGACAGATCAGTGAAAGATATGTCGACCTGGGAACGCTGGTAGGCAGCGGCAACCAGTCTCTTCTTGCCACCATCGTAAAAAGCGATACTGTACTGATTGATTTCAGCATGACTGCACTTGACTATCTGAAAAGTAAAGAGCGTAACGTAACTCTCGGCCAAAAGGACTCTACACGTTCCTGGCAACCGACCGTCAGCATTACGCTTGCCGACAACTCCGTATATCCACACAAAGGTCTCGTTGACTTTGCCGATCCACAGGTAAATCCGAAAACCGGAACGTTCTCCGTCCGTGCAGAAATGGCCAACCCCGACCATGCTCTTCTGCCGGGACAGTTCACCAAGGTAAAACTGTTGCTTGACGTACGCGAACAGGCCACGGTAGTTCCCCAGAAATCACTGATCATCGAAAAGGGAGGTGCCTACGTATTCGTGATGCGTAAAGACTCGACTGTAGAAAAACGTTTCATCGAACTCGGTCCGGAATTCCAGAACAACGTAGTGGTAGAACGTGGTCTTGCTGCCGGCGAAATGGTTGTTGACGAAGGTTATCACAAACTGACTCCGGGCATCAAAGTCCGCATTGGCGAAGCACCGGAAGCAAAGGAGGAAGACAAATAAGCAAACCCCATTAATCAGACAACCCCATGAAAGTGAATTTTTTCATTGACAGACCGGTATTCTCGGCTGTCATATCCATATTGATTGTGATCATCGGAATCATCGGACTGATGATGCTTCCGGTCGATCAATATCCCCAGATTACACCGCCGGTTGTAAAAATCAGCGCATCCTATCCGGGTGCAAGTGCCGTAACCGTATCACAAGCTGTAGCAACCCCTATTGAACAGGAACTGAACGGAACGCCGGGTATGCTCTACATGGAGTCCAACAGCTCCAATTCGGGAGGATTCTCAGCAACCGTCACTTTTGATATCTCAGCCGATCCGGATCTGGCCGCAGTAGAAATACAGAACCGTATCAAGCTGGCCGAATCCCGTCTGCCTGCCGAAGTCGTACAGAATGGTATCACAATCGAAAAACAGGCAGCCAGCCAGCTGATGACACTCTGTCTGACTTCTGATGACCCCAAGTTCGATGAAATCTATTTAAGTAATTTCGCTACCATCAACGTACTCGACCTTTTACGGCGTATTCCCGGCGTGGGCCGTGTATCAAATGTCGGTAGCCGTTACTATGCCATGCAGATCTGGGTAGACCCTGCCCGTCTGGCCAATTTCGGTCTGACCGTACAAGACGTACAGAATGCCTTGAAAGATCAGAACCGTGAGTCTGCAGCCGGAGTTCTGGGACAGCAGCCTGTTACCGGCCTTGACATTACGATTCCTATCACAGCTCAGGGACGTCTGTCAAGTGTATCTCAATTTGAAGAGATCGTACTGAGCACCAATGCCGACGGTTCACTGGTACGTATGCGTGACGTAGCCCGTGTTTCTCTCGAAGCACAGTCTTACAATACGGAAAGTGGTATCAATGCAGGCAATGCTGCCGTATTGGGAATCTATATGCTTCCGGGCGCCAATGCAATGGAAGTAGCCGAAAGCGTAAAAAAAGAGATGGCAGAGATTAGCAAGAACTTCCCTGAAGGACTGGAATATAACTTCCCGTTTGATATGACGAAGTACATCTCTGAATCTATCCACGAAGTATACAAGACTTTGTTTGAAGCGTTGTTCCTCGTTATTGTCGTTGTATTCCTTTCTTTGCAGAACTGGCGGGCTACTGTCATCCCGATCGTAGCAGTCCCCATCTCACTGATCGGAACCTTCGGATTCATGCTGATCTTCGGCTTCTCGCTCAACATTCTGACCCTGCTCGGTCTGGTATTGGCCATTGGTATTGTGGTCGACGACGCGATTGTCGTGGTTGAAAACGTAGAACGCATCATGGAAGAGGAGCATCTGCCTCCTTATGAAGCAACGAAAAAAGCAATGGACGGACTGGTGGGCGCCATCATTGCCACCTCTTTGGTACTGGCAGCCGTATTCGTACCTGTAAGTTTCCTTTCAGGTATCACCGGACAGCTGTATCGCCAGTTCAGTGTAACAATCGCTATTTCAGTATTGCTGTCTACGGTTGTTGCCCTAACCTTGAGCCCCGTGATGTGTTCGCTCATTCTGAAACCGGCTGATCCTAACAAACCGAAGAACCGCGTGTTCCGGGCTATCAACCGCTGGCTGGATGTGGGCAATCATCATTACATTGCAGAAATCCGCCGTGTCATCAGACACCCCAAACGCGTCATTTCATTCTTCGGTATTGTTCTGGTGTTTATTTTCACACTTTACCGACTGATCCCGACCAGCTTCCTCCCGACAGAAGACCAGGGATATTTCACAGTCGAGCTGGAACTTCCGGAAGGAACGACCCTGGAACGTACACGTATTGTGACCAACCGGGCCATCGATTTCCTGATGAAAGATCCTGCAGTGGAATATGTATTGAACGTTACGGGTAGCAGCCCTCGTATCGGTACGAGCCAGGCACGAAGCCAGCTGACCGTCATCCTGAAAGAATGGAAAGAACGTGACAACACGACGATCAATGAAATCATGGCCAATGTACAGGAAGAAATGAAAGAGTATCCGGAAAGCAAAGTCTATCTGTCTACTCCTCCCGTTATTCCGGGACTGGGTACATCAGGTGGTTTTGAAATGCAGCTGGAAGCTCGTGGTGATGCAACCTACGACGACCTGGTACGCGCTACGGACACTTTGATGTATTATGCCAAACAGCGGAAAGAAATCGCAGGACTGTCCTCATCCCTGCAGGCTGAAATCCCGCAACTGTATTTCGACGTAGACCGCGACAAGGTAAAACTGTCCGGTGTACCGATGGCGGATGTATTCTCAACAATGAAGGCCTATACCGGATCCGTATACGTGAACGACTTCAACCTGTTCAACCGTATCTACCGTGTATACATCCAGGCAGAAGCTCCTTATCGGGCTCACCGCGATAACATCGGACTGTTCTTCGTAAAAGGAAGTGACGGAAACATGATTCCGCTGACCTCACTGGGAACAACCGACTATACGACCGGACCGGGTAGCATCAAACGTTTCAATATGTTCAACACCTCTGTCATCAACGGAACAACGGCCAACGGAGCCAGCTCCGGACAGGCCATGGAAATACTGGAACAGATTGCACGTGAGAAACTGCCAGAGAATATCGGAGTAGAATGGAGCGGACTCTCCTATCAGGAAAAGCAGGCAGGCGGACAGACAGGTCTGATTCTGTCACTGGTGTTCCTCTTCGTGTTCCTCTTCCTGGCAGCCCTTTACGAAAGCTGGAGTATTCCGGTAGCCGTATTGATTTCACTTCCGGTAGCCGTACTCGGTGCCTATGCCGGCGTTGCAATCTGCGGTCTGGAAAACGATACCTACTTCCAGATTGGTCTGGTAATGCTGATCGGTCTGGCAGCCAAGAATGCCATCCTGATCGTAGAGTTCGCCAAAGACGAAGTGGATAAAGGACGCGATGTCGTAGAAGCCGCCCTGTATGCAGCTCAGTTGCGCTTCCGTCCCATCTTGATGACCTCACTGGCTTTCATCCTCGGTATGCTTCCGATGGTTATTGCTTCAGGACCGGGTTCCGCCAGCCGTCAGGCTATCGGTACCGGTGTATTCTTCGGAATGCTTGTTGCCGTTACAGTCGGCATCGTATTGGTTCCGTTCTTCTTTGTGATGATCTACAAGACAACCCACAAGTTAAAACAACTCAAGAAATAAAACCCTGTATCCATATGAAACAGACTAAACAGCTACCTAAAATATTCCTTTTCCTGGCAACCAGCTTCCTCCTGGGAAGCTGCCAGCTGGGGAAACACTATACACGCCCTCAACTGCAACTGCCGGAAACCCTCGACAGCACCAGTGTGGACAGCACCTCCCTGGGTGACTATCCGTGGGAACAGCTCTATACAGACACTACACTTCAGGCCCTGATCCGCAAGGCCCTTACCTACAACAAGGACATGCTGATTGCCGCATCCCGGGTCAAGGAACTGGCAGCCATGAAGCGGATTGACTATGCCAAACTGTTTCCGGAAGTCAACCTGAAAGTCTACGGAGAACGGGAACGCGAAAACTATGGAGGAAACCATCCCACAAACAGCGATGAGTTCGACCTGAAAGTAGGAGTTTCCTGGGAACTTGACCTGTGGGGGAACCTCCGCTGGGCACGCGACAAAAGCCTTGCTCAGTTCATGGGGTCCATCGAAAACCAGCGTGCAGTCCGTATGACTCTGGTCAGCCAGGTTGCCCAATCCTACTTCGAACTGGTAGCGCTCGACAACGAACTCTCCATTGTCCGCAAGACCGTAGAAGCACGACGTGAAGGTCTTCATCTGGCACGTATCCGCTATGAAGGCGGTCTTACCTCGGAAACAGCTTTCCGTCAGGCGCAGGTCGAGCTGGCACGTACCGCCACGCTGGTTCCGGATCTGGAACGAAAGATCTCCCTAAAAGAAAACGAACTGGCTTTCCTCACCGGAGACTATCCGCGTCACATCAACCGTGCCGTACTGCCCGAAGAAGTCATGTTCCCCATAAGCCTGCCTGTCGGACTCCCTTCCAGTCTGCTGGAGCGCCGTCCGGACATACGTCAGGCTGAACAAGCCCTGATCGAAGCCAATGCGGCTGTTGGAATTGCCTACACCAATCTTTTCCCGCGCATTACCCTGACAGCAAGCTATGGTGCAGAAAGCAAATTGCTAAGCGATCTGCTGAAATCGCCTCATCATCTGATCGTGGGAAACCTGCTGCAACCGCTTTTCGCCATGGGAAAGAACCGTGCAATGCTGAAAGCCAAGAAGGCGGCCTACGAACAAGCAGCCTATGCTTATGAAAAAGCTGTCCTGAGTGCATTCAAGGATGCTTATAATGCCATTGTAGAATTCAACAAAATCAAGGAAATCTACGAAACCCGTCTGCGTCTGGAACAGTCGTCCAAAAGCGCCCTTGAACTGGCACAGCTGCAATACATGGAAGGAGTCATTGCTTACATGGACCTGCTCGATGCACAGCGTGGTTACCTTGAAGCACAGATCAGCCTGAGCAATGCCATCCGCGACAAGCAGATCACTCTCGTCAACCTGTACAAAGCATTGGGAGGAGGCTGGCAATAAGCCGCTCCTTCGCACCGGATAATGTCTGACCGGACAAATAAAAAGATAGCCGCCCAGGGAATTGGGCGGCTATCTTTTTATAGAGATTCTTTTATCTGTAAATCTAATTCTTCCGGCTTATTTCAGCTCTTTGCATTTATAGCGGTCACCTGTGGCTTTCACCAGTTCCTTCAGGAATTCCTGCGTATAACCCGGACGATCCAGAGGTGCTGTATTTCCGGTTGCCGGACGAACCAGCTTTCCATTCTGAACCCGCTTCACGGCACCGTCATTGTAACGGACAACCAGAAACTCTCCCAGCTTCTTCCAGCTTTCCACCGCAGTCTGGGCAGTCATCGAAGTATAGTCTGTCAGGAATGCCTTTGCCTTGGCCGGATCTTCCTGATACAGTTTCAAGGCTGTGCTTTCTACACCGCTCTGTGCGTTGGCATACATATCTTCCAGGCTGTTCTGTACCGTGCGCATATCGTCTATCATCAGGCTGTAACGCGGACGAATCATATCAGCCACCCAGTTATAGATCCAGAAAGCAGAGTTCCATGAGAATGTCACGCAGTCTCCTTCTCCTTGAGCATACGATGCCGGTACCTTGTCCGTATTGCAATAAACCGGAGTAAATACAGTCATATTTGCATCGTCCAGTCCGAACCACAGCACACCGCCGATGGCGTCAGGAAGGTTTGCACGCATCTGAGAAACGAAAACAAATGCACTCTGCTGCGTAGAAATCGGACGTTCGTTGAAATACTCCTGTCCGTCCACCTTAAAGGTCAGCGGAGAAAGACGGTAAGGCATCTTGAACACTCCGGCACCCGGATCATTGGTAATGTCAAGCGGCGTACCTTCATAATGATCGCGCATGGCATGCTGGATGTCGCGTACAGACACCTTTGCATCCGGTTTCACATACAGCGGCATCGGCTCGCTGCTCTCTCCCTGAATATACGGCAGATAAGCCTGTCCGGTCGTCTTGCTGAACATGTTGTAGAAACTCCATACCCGGGCTTCGCAGGCACGCAGGCCGGAGAAATCCAGAGGACAATAGGCATCCGCAAAACTGAAATCCTTATTCAATCCGTCGAAATAACCTTTTTCACGTGCAAAGGAAATGACATCCGGAGAATACAGGCAGTTTTCTTTGTCGTTCATGTCGAACTTATGGATACGGCTCTGGTTTGCATGAGCTGCAATGCAGTCATCCGGAATACGGACAGCTACCCACACTGCTCCTTTCACACCGGGACCCTTACCGATCATTTCCATGATCCAGGCTTCATTCGGATCGGCGATGGAGAACGATTCACCGCTGCTGTAATAACCATACTCCTTCACGAGATCTGTCATCACCTTGATGGCTTCCTTCGCAGTACGCGAACGCTGCAAAGCTACATAGATCAGGCTTCCGTAGTCCATGATACCGGTAGTATCCACCAGCTCCGGACGACCTCCGAAAGTAGTTTCACCGATGGTCACCTGATATTCGTTCATGTTTCCGATCACATTATACGTCTGCTTGGCCTCTTTGATCTTGCCCAGATACTTGCCGCTGTCCCAGTCAAAAATGTCACGCATGGTTCCAGCCGGATGCGTAGCTGCCGGGAAATGGCAAAGGAAGCCGAACATACCGTACGAGTCTGCCGAATAAGACACGATCACAGACCCGTCGGCCGAAGCCTTCTTGCCGACAATAAAGTTGGTACAGGCCCAACCGTTCACAAAGACGGCTGTCAGCATCATGACAGCCAGGATTAGTTTTCTTCTCATATTTATCTTGATTTTAGATTAAATAATCAACTTAAAAGCGATACTCTTTACGCGTCACATTACCGCACTCGTCGGTCACCGTCACTTCAGCCCGGTGAGGAACTCCCCGCTTCACCTTTTCAGGATCCTGAATCACCAGAATTCCTTTCTTCAGACCGAAAAGCACAAAATGTCCGTCGATATACACTTTATAACTGCGGATTCCCGTTTCACCGTCCTTCACCCGGAAACGAAGATTACGCGGATTGGCACGCCATGTTCCCTGTCCCAGCGGAGTAATCCGCGGACCGATGGTATCTACTGCCACCGTAAATGTTCCGAGTGTACGCACGCGGGTTCTGATCCATCCGTCCGCATACTCTCCTCCTACCGAAGCCTGCCATTTGCCGACCTTCTGCATGATGTAATACTTGGTGGTGTCTGCCAGCGGCTTGTGACGCAGGCCGATGGCCAGCGGACAATAACTGTGAAGCGGTGTATCTCCGGCATCCAGCACATAATCGAACGAGATTCCGGCACTGTCTCCCTTCACTTCGGTATTCAGTTCCGCATTCTCATACACATAGCCCCTCGGAACCACCAGTTCCATGCCCGGCTCATGAATCACATTCGTGCGGTCCCAGTATAAAATATGATTTGATTCCGGCACATATTCCGGTACAGGCTGTTTCCGTCCCCGTACCGTAAAACGATAAGTCCGCTTGTTTCCGAAGTTATCTTCCAGCACATAACGGAAACGATAATTGCGCTCCTCACTGATATTTACAATGCCTCCGTTCTCATCCGCATGCAGCAGACGAAGCCGGTTACCGGGCAAAACACGCGAACGCATCACCAGCCGGCGTGTCTTCATCAGTTCCTCGTAGTCCGTAAATCCGTTGATCATCCGGTTTTCATCGGGAAGTACCCGGTCGGTCACACTGCGAAACACCTCGACCGAATCCACGTACAAAGTCACGGAATGCACTCCATAAAAGTTTGACGTTCCGTCCATATAATCCTTTGCACTGATTCCCGTATAAATCTCGCCCCATGCTTCAACCGGCTGCGACAGATTGCCCACAGCCACCAGCTTCTTGCGCGTACGGCCTTCCACCACTCCTTTGCCGGCTACCGGATAAATACCCACCAGGCTGGCAACAGGTGCCTTGCTGTCCTTCAGCAAATGGCCGAAATAAGGCATCGGATCAATATATTCCTGGGTATCGGAATGACGCAGTTCCAGATGCAGATGCGGACCGGCAGATGCTCCTTCGTTTCCGCTCAGGGCAATCACGTCTCCCTTCTTCACCGGAAAACGTCCCGGCTCGGGAAACAGATTACAGACAAAAGTCTCGTTGGCATACTGATAGTCACGCACATAGCGTTCCACCTCGGGCGAGAATGCCACGACGTGCCCGTAGACGGACGTCAGCCCGTTGGGATGCGTAATGTAAATCGCCTGTCCGTAACCTCCGTGCAGCACGGCTACACGCGACACATATCCGTCGGCAATACAGTGAATCGGCTTACCCGTCACTCCCTGTGTCTTGATGTCCAGTCCGTTGTGAAAATGATTCGGACGAAGTTCACCGAAATTTGCACTCAGCAATATAGGAAAATCAAAAGGCGAGCGAAAAACGTTGCGCAACGTATCTCCCGCCTGTCCTGCCCATGTCATGCCGCAGACACCTCCCAGCACGACAAGCATCAAAGCTCTCCGCATCATGATTGCTTCTTATCTTCCTTGTCAGCCTCGTCCAGACCGTTCATCCCGTCTCTGAAACTCTTCACACCTTTGCCCAGACCTTTCATCAGTTCCGGGATCTTCTTTCCCCCGAAAAGCAGCAATGCCACCAGAAGAATCAGCAGCAGTTCCTGCGTTCCCACTCCTAAAATCAGAAATGTACACATATTCTTATTGTTTTTTCATTCGTTTGACGCTACAAATATATCCAATAAAATGAGGATATGCAAAAATGTCGAAACGTTTTAAGGCAAAGCCCGAAGCGTTTGCATCAAAAGCCCGAAACGTTTTTAAAAAAGCCCACGGGCTTTTTGCCGTATGCAGCCAGAGCAGCAGACCATAGGAAAAACTGTGCGGAAAAAGAAGCCGGAACGGGCTTCCGGCCTTGGCGGTCTCAAACAAAAGACATATCTTTGGACCTGATAAAATCAACCGATGTATAACAATCAGAATTCAAACAATACAATGAAAAAACTCAGAATCGGAGTTTCTCTGACCAGCCTGCTGCTGAGTCTTTCTCTCCACGCTCAAAGTGAATATGTCAATCCGCTCATCGGAACACAGGGAATGGGCCATACATTTCCCGGCGCCTGCGTGCCGTTCAGTATGATCCAGCTCAGCCCTGATACGGACACACTGTCACACAACATCAACGGAGCATACGTTCCGGAAGTATATGCCTACTGTGCAGGATACCAGTATGACGACCCAACCATCGTGGGATTCAGTCACACACACCTCAACGGAACGGGACATTCGGATCTGGGAGACATCCTCATCATGCCTGCAACCGGCGAACTGAAACTGAATCCGGGACGTGCTTCACACCCGGACGAAGGTTACCGCTCCCGTTTCAGCCATCAGACAGAAAAGGCAGAACCGGGCTATTATGAAGTGGTGCTGGATGATTACCAGGTAAAGGCACAGCTCACCGCCACACGCCATACAGGAATACATAAGTACACGTATCTCAACAAAGACCGGGACGGAAGAATCATCCTCGACCTGAATCACGGCATTTACAACTACGACGGGAAAACCCTGTGGGCTTCCATCCGCGTGGAAAACGATACACTGATCACCGGTTACCGGGTTACCAACGGATGGGCACGTACCAATCAGGTCTATTTCGCCATGTCACTCTCCAAACCGATCCGGAAATACGGCTATAAAGACAAGGCACCCGTGGCTTACAACGGCTTCTGGCGCCGGTTCAAACTGAACGAGAACTTTCCGGAAATGGCCGGACGAAAGATCATAGCCTACTTTGAGTTTGACACATCAGACGGCAATGAACTGGAGATCAAAGTCGGCCTGTCGGGTGTCAGCACGGAAGGAGCACTCCGGAACCTGCAGGAAGAAACCGGAGGAAAAGACTTCACGACACTGGCACAGGAAGCCCGGGATAGCTGGAACAAGGCACTGGGAAGCATCCGGATCGAAGGCAATGAGGATCAGAAAGCCATGTTCTATACCTCCTATTATCACACGATGATCAATCCGTCGGTATATACCGATGTGGACGGGAAGTACCGGGGACTCGACAACAACATCCATCAGGCAGAAGGATTTACCAACTACACGGTCTTCTCGCTGTGGGATACCTACCGGGCCGAACACCCGCTGCTGGCGCTGATGAAACCGCAGGAAAACCGCGACATGGTACAGTCCATGCTCCGCCATCAGCAGCAGAGCGTTCACGGCATGCTGCCGGTCTGGAGCCACATGGCCAACGAAAACTGGTGCATGAGCGGCTATCATTCGGTGTCAGTCGTACTGGATGCCATTGCCAAAGGAGCTGACATCAACCCGCAGGAAGCACTGAAAGCCATGGTACGCACCTCTCAGGTTCCTTATTACGAAGGACTGGCTTCGTATCAGAAACTGGGCTATGTGCCTCTGGAAGAATCAGCCACGGCCGCATCCACTACGCTGGAATATGCTTACGACGACTGGTGCATCTATGAAATGGCACGGAGAAGCGGAGACACGGAACTTGCAGAGACATACCGCAAACGCGCATTGAACTACCGCCATATTTTCGACCGGGAAACAGGATTTGCCCGTCCCCGCTATGCCGACGGAAGATTCAAGACCAATTTTGATCCGCTCCAGACACACGGAGAAGGATTTATCGAAGGAAACTCCTGGAACTTTTCGTTCCATGCTCCGCACGATGTCAACGGACTGATCTCCCTGATGGGCGGCGACCGTCAGTTCATCAAGCGGCTGGACGACCTCTTCTCCATGAATCTGCCGGCCCAGTATTATGAGAAAAACGAAGACATTACCCGCGACTGTCTGCTGGGCGGTTACGTACACGGAAATGAACCCAGCCACCATGTTCCCTACCTGTATGCCTGGACTTCAGAGCCCTGGAAAACACAGTATTGGGTACGAGAAATCATGAACCGCATGTATCGAAATCACCTGAACGGACTGAGCGGAAACGATGACTGCGGACAGATGTCGGCCTGGTATATCTTCACGTCGCTGGGATTCTATCCGGTTTGCCCGGGAAGTAACCAGTATGTACTGGGAGCGCCCTATCTGCCCAGCCAGGAATTACAGCTTCCCAACGGAAAGACGTTCCGGATCAAAGCGCCGGGAGTCAGCGACAAGAAACAATATGTCAAGGAAGTTTATCTGAACGGACAGCGCTACGACAAGATGTATCTCACCCAGGAAGACCTGATGAAAGGTGGAGAAATCACATTCGTCATGAGCGCATCTCCCAACAAGTCACGGGGACTCAAGAAGGCCGACAAACCTTATTCGCTCACCGACGGGAAGTAGTTCCTGCAACGACCGCACGATTCAGACGCAACGAACTGCCCGCTCCGGTACAGGCGATGAACAATTCGCTGCAAAGATTTGGCAACTCCGGAAAATCGTCCTACCTTTGCAGCGACATAACGGAACTAGCGTTTTGTAATCCTCATCGGAGGGCCGGAAAAAGGCCGGATAAGATGACTGGGTAAAACCAATCACCTTATCCGGCTTTTCTTTTTACCAAAAACAGAGAAAACAAACAGAACAATCACCTTATCCGGCTTTTCTTTTTACCAAAAACAGAGAAAACAAACAGAAAAATGAAAAAACTTGATTTGACACAGGGAAATGTACCCGGCGTACTGTTTCAGTTCGCCCTCCCCTATCTGCTGGCCAATATGCTGCAAGCCCTTTACGGAGGCGCAGACCTCTTCGTAGTGGGACAGTTTGACGACGCAGCAAGCGTGGCCGGAGTCGCCATCGGCAGTCAGGTGATGCAGACTGTCACCGGTATCATTCTGGGACTGACCACAGGCATCACGGTACTTATCGGCATCGCCACCGGAGCACGCAATGACAAAGAAACTGCGTCCATCATCGGTTCTTCCATCTGGCTGTTTGCCCTGGTGGGAGGTTTTCTTACCCTGCTCATGACCTTGCTCCACAATCCGATAGCCGCACTGATGCATACTCCTGCCGAAGCCATGCGCGACACCTGCCATTATCTGCTGATCTGCTCGCTGGGGATTCCGTTCATTATCGGTTACAATGTCATTTGCGGAATCCTGCGCGGGCTGGGAGACTCGCGCACACCGCTCTATTTTGTAGCTCTGGCCTGTGCCATAAATATCACACTCGACTTCCTGCTGGTCGGAGGTTTTCATTTACGGGCAGCGGGAGCAGCCTTTGCCACCATCGCCTCACAAGGCATCAGTTTCCTGACCGCTCTGATATTCCTGCGCCGCCGCGGGTTCAGCTTCCGTTTCACCCGACAGGATATCCGGCTGAATGGTCTTCTGTCCCGACGCATCGTTCTGCTGGGAGCTCCCATTGCCCTGCAAGACGCTCTGATCAATATCTCCTTTCTGCTTATCACGGTCATCGTCAATCAGATGGGGGTCATTGCGTCAGCAGCCCTCGGTGTGGTTGAAAAAATCATCATCTTTGCCATGCTGCCTCCCGTGGCCATCTCGTCCGCCGTGGCAGCCATGACTGCACAAAACTTCGGTGCCGGACTGACAGAACGCATGAACCGCTGCCTCAAGGCAGGGATCGGCATGGCACTGGTCTTCGGCGTATCAATGTGCCTCTATTCCCAGTTTCTTCCCGACACCCTGCTGCGCATCTTTACAAGTGATCCCGCTGTCATCACGATGGGAGCCGGATACCTGCGGGGATACAGCATCGACTGCATTATGGTGAGTTTCGTGTTCTGCTTCAATTCCTATTTCAGCGGACAGGGAAACTCCTGGTTTCCCATGGTACACAGCCTCATCGCCACCCTGTTGTTCCGCATCCCTCTTTCGTGGGCCTTCAGTCACATTGACCCGACCACGCTGGTCTGGATGGGATATGCTCCCCCGCTCTCCACACTGGTATCACTCTTCATCTGTCTCTGGTATCTGCCCCGGTGGAAGCGGAAAATATCTTTCTCTTCCCGCTAATATAAAGGAGACTCTGTACTTTAAAAACTAATCCATATCTTTGCGCCGCAATTGTTTAAAATATCACGAAACACAAAAGAAATTATCCATCAGACTATCCCAATGAAAGAAATCTATATATCCCTTGCTCTGATTGCCCTTGCCTGCCAGCCGGGAAGGAGCCAGAAACAACTGCATGACACACTTTCAACAGAAACTTCCTACCAGATCGACGAAGTGGTTGTAACCGGTGCCCGTCAGAAAACAGATGTACGCCATCTCTCACAAACTGTCTCTATTGTCGGACGCGCTCAAATAGAAAATTCCCGGCAATCTTCGCTTCTCCCTGTTCTCACCGAACAGATCCCCGGTCTCTTCGTTACATCGCGGGGCATCATGGGTTACGGTGTGTCCAACGGGGCAGCAGGCAGTATCTCGCTCCGCGGACTGAGCGGAAGTTCTGTCCGGCTGATGGTCATGATCGACGGACATCCGCAATATGCCGGCATCTTCGGCCATCCGATCGCCAATGCCTACCAGTCGTTCCTGGCCGAACGGGTGGAAGTACTGAGAGGACCGGCTTCTGTGCTTTACGGATCAAACGCCATGGGTGGCGTGGTGAATATCGTTACCCGCAAGATGCAGGAGGACGGATTCAACACCAGCCTCCATACGGGATATGGTTCCTACAACACCCTGGAAACGGAACTGACTAACCGTATCCGCAAAGGAGGCTTTTCGAGTGTCCTCTCCGGTTCCTACAACCGCACCGACGGACATCGCCCGGATATGGGTTTTGAACAATATGGAGGTTATGCCAAACTCGGTTATGAAATCAGCGGCAACTGAAATCTGCAGGGAGATGTAAACGTAACGCATTTCAATGCATCTTATCCCGGTCCGGTCAGTGCGCCTCTCACAGACGGTGACCAGCGCATCACGCGGGGTATGACTTCACTGGCCCTGGAAAACCGGTATGAAAAGACTTCCGGAGCACTGAGTATTTTCTACAACTGGGGGAACCACTGGATCAATGACGGTTATACTCCCTCTGCCGGCGAAAGCCCTCAGGACAGCCGCTTCCTGTCACACGACAACATGACGGGTATCTCACTTTACCAGAGCACCCGTTTCTTTCAAGGGAACCGCATTACTCTGGGATTCGACTGGTTCCGTTACGGAGGCCATGCATGGAACGAATATGTCAGTGGCAGTCAGGCAGGGACGACTTCCGAGCTGGTAGACAAACACGAAGACGAACTGGCCGGGTATATTAACTTCCGTCAGGACTTCAACACCTGGCTCACCTTGAATGCGGGACTCCGGGTGGATCATCATTCCCGCATAGGAACAGAATGGGTATCTCAGGCCGGACTCGCTTTTCATCTGCCTCATACCATGGAACTGAAAGCTTCTGCCTCAAAAGGATTCCGCTATCCCATTCTTCGGGAAATGTATATGTTCCCTCCCCAGAATCCGGATCTTCAGCCTGAATCTATGTGGAATTACGAACTGGCTTTCTCACAACGGCTGCTGAACGGACGGCTGAATTACGGTATCAACCTGTTTTACATTGACGGAAAGAATCTGATTCTCACTCTCCCCAATCCCAACGGAAGCGGTATGCTGAACCAGAACTCCGGAGAAATAGAAAATACCGGTATTGAAGTGCAGGCGGCTTTCCGGATCAACCGCCACTGGTCTGTGGACGGAAACTACAGCTACCTCCACATGAAGGACCCCGTCGTTGCAGCTCCCGGACACAAGCTGTATGCCGGAACCAATTTCTCACATGGCCGATGGAGCCTGTCAACCGGTATGCAATATATCGCCGGACTCCGATATAACCACGACCCAAGTCTATGCCCGTGTCACTCCGAAAAAGCTGTTTGAGGACATGGACAGATACATCGAGGCGACCAAAGACTTGAAACTTGTTTTGTAACCAATTAAAATCAGAATTTCATTATGCGCAGTACATTTTCCATATTACCGTACATCAACCGTAACAAAGTAAAGGCTGACGGCACGACCGCCGCCCTCTGCCGCATCACCATAGACGGCAAGAGTTCCACGATAATCACCGGCATCTATTGCAGACCGGAGGACTGGAACAGCAGCAAGGGAACCATTCGCACCGTCCGCGAGAACAGCCGCTTGCAGGAGTTCAAGAAGTCCGTTGAACTTGCCTATGAGGATTCGTTGAAGAAACAGAACGTGGTGAGTGCCGAACTGCTCAAAAATGCGCTGGCAAGGAAAGCCGTCATCCCCACCAAGCTGTTGCAGATGGGCGAAAGGGAGCGTGAACGGCTGCTTGCCCGTTCAAAGGAGATAAACTCCACGTCCACCTACCGCCATTCGGGATATTACCAGAAATACCTGAAAGACTATCTCACATCGTTGGGCAAGGAGGACATCGAGTTCAGCGACATCACGGAAGATTTCGGCAGTTCCTACAAGGCTTTCATGAAGCGCAACAAGAATTTCAGCGCACAACAAATCAACAAGTGCCTGTGCTGGCTGAGCAAGCTGGTGTACCTCGCCGTGGACTACGAGATACTCCGTGCCAACCCGTTGGAGGACATGGAATACGAGAAGAAGCCCGCGCTGAAGCACATGCATATCAGCCGTGCGGAACTGAAAGCCATCCTTGAAACGCCCATGCTCGACCCGTTGCAGGAACTTGGGCGCAGGGCATTTTTGTTTTCAACGTTCACGGGGTTGACATATGTGGACATCATGCTACTCCATCCGCACCATATCGGCACGACGGCGGACGGCAGGCGTTACATCCGCATCAACCGCAAGAAGACCAACGTGGAGGCGTTCATCCCCCTGCATCCGATAGCGGAGCAGATACTCGACCTCTACAACACGACCGACGACACGAAGCCCGTGTTTCCGCTTCCGAGCCGTGACGAGATGTGGTTCGAGATACACGAGTTGGGTGTGGCGATAGGACGGAAAGAAAACTTGTCCTACCATCAAAGCCGCCATTCGTTCGGAACTTTCTTGATTTCGGAGGGAATACCCATCGAGAGCATTGCCAAAATGATGGGTCACTCAGGTATAAGGACTACCCAGCGGTACGCGGAGGTTACTGACAAGAAGATTTCAAAGGACATGGACAACCTGATGGCGATCAGAATGATGTACGGAACGGGCAAATGGTACAAAAGACAAGAACTGCCAAAAGAAACAAACATTGATAATAAATAATATGAGGCATGACAATGGAACGGGGAATAATCACAATCACAGAAAACGGGGCGGTTGCCATGCCGACCGCTCCCGTTTGGATGACGCAGCAGGAAATGTCCGATGCGTTCAACGTGTTCGGCTGCGACATCCGCAAGGCTATACACTTTATCTACAAAAACATGGAATTGTTGGAAAGCGAAACGAAGCGGTACATCAAACAGGACAACGGGATAAACTACGATGTTTACAGTCTTGAAATGGTGATAGCCGTTTCCTTCAAGTTGAGAAGTAGGGAGAGCGTGGCTTTCCGGCGGTTCATCATGGGGAAACTATATGCCGCCAATCGGAAAGAACCGTTATATTTGTTCTTTTCGCCAGCGGCATATATACGAAAAGCCCCAAGTTGTTGATACGAAGGATATACGACCAGACAAGGTAAGGAATACGACCTGATGCCGTCTGGTCGTATTCCCTTTGTTCAAATTATGGATGCCGTCTGAACGCTTCCCTATAATTGGCGGCAAGCATCCGTTCGATGTCCGATTCCTTGTATAGAATCTTGCCGCCCAACTGGTAATAGGCGATTATGCCGTTGTTGCGGTAGTCCTGCAAGGTGCGTCGGCTCACTTTCAGCCGTGCCGACACCTCCTTGTCCGTCAGGAAGCGTTCACCGCCCAATGTCGGACGGCTGTTTGCCATAAAGTTCTCGATACCGTCCAGCAGACGGTCAAGGCTGTCGCCGAACTCGGCGACAAGCGCATGGTTCTTGGTAATCATTTCACTCATGCCATTGCAGATTTAGGTTTGTTCTCCACAGGCTTGACGATGCGCAATACATCCTCCGGTCGGTAAAACACCTTGTGGTTTATCTGCGAATAAGCCAGCGTGCCGTTGTCACGCAGCGTCTGCAAAGTGCGCGGACTGATGTTCAACTGTTGGCAGACCTCTTGGTTGTCCATCCAGCGGTTTAATGACTTGCCGCCTTGCTTGGCAAGGAGTTCGTTCACACGGTCTGAGAAACGGCTGAACTTTGCCGCCATTTCCTCAAACGCTTCTTTCTGAAAAATCAATACTTCCATTGTCGATACTGTTTTTTTACTGTTGATACTCGGTTTTGGACGCAAAGTAAATGGGCATTGCGCATCAAACGATGGGTTGGCACAATCGTGGCAGCTTGTGGCAGGGAGTGGCGTTATCCGCCGAACCCGTGACGGCTGTTCCAAGCGTCCGTGATGCAAAGAAAAGCGAAGTCCGGCACAATCCAACCACTTCGCACCTGCGTGGCAGCATTTGGCATCGGTGTGGTAGCCTGTGGCGTTCGTCAGGTTCAAATAAGCCTGCTAATAAACCTGAGCTTGATGTAGAATGAAGTATGACTTTATTTTATGACATACGATTGACTTAAAGAAACAGGAGTATCCATTGGGGCAAAGTTTTTATGGGAGCAGGTTTGTGTTTCGGACGTACCGAAACGGCTTGCTCCCCATACTTTGGGAAGTGAGGGAGGCGTATCATCCCGTTGACTTTATAAGAAGCATTAATATTGTCAAAGATACAAAACAAATAATCCTATCTGACAACTCTTGGAATTGCATTTTTCAAAATACGAAGAAAGAAATCTATCCATTGTTCATAATTCCCCGTTTCATTCAACCGTTGCAGTTCCATGTAATATTGAAAACTATGTTGATTTAGCACATCTGACAACTGTAAGATGGGCTTTCTAACTGCATCCTGACTGATTAAAAAGAGCGTGTTCAACAACCGCCCGACTCTGCCGTTTCCATCAATAAACGGATGTATCATCTCGAATTGGTAATGTATCAAGGCTGCACGGACAAATACATTCTCCAATTCTTCATAATGAATATAGCGCTCAAGGTCGGAAAAGGCATTGGCCATATCTTCATAGACAGGAGGAACAAACAGCGCATCATTCAGTCCGCTTCCTTTCCTGCCTATCCAGACGGGAGAATTGCGGAACTCGCCCGGATATTTCTTGGCATATCTTTCGCTGTCGCACATCAGATAATGGATATTTTTCAATAGTCGGGCACTTAACGGCAGTTCATCCATCGCTTCAAGGGCATAAAGGGTGGCTTTAAGAAGATTCTCCGCATCCTCCATTGATTCATCATCCGTATCCGCACCCAATGCAAATGAAACAGACTGCCCACCCGATGCCAATTTGCAGGATGATTCAGCCTCCTGCCTCATGAATTGCAGGACTTGTTCATCGGACAGTTGTACTGCATAAGCGTTCAACCTGCGCATGGCATCCTCTACTTCCATTATCAGCTTGTCCAGCCTTTCGGTATGGACTATGCGTATTTCTGAAAGCGGTGTCGGGACAAATGACCTGAAAGCCATATCTCCCGAAAGGTGTTTACGATAAGTTCCCATAATCATTTTATATGTAAGGCTTCCATGAATCGTTTTACTACTTCGGGGTTTCCCGTATGCTTGCCCTTGTCTTCACTTATTTTGCAGGTGTCATTGTAGAAAGCCCATGATTCCGTAATCTTCGCGGCAATCAGTTTTATGACGATATTGAGGGGCTTAACCCCAACAAACTCATTGGTGAAATGAGTGCCTATCCCGAATGAGGGCAAACAGTAATTTTTGGCATATTACTGGATTTGGATTGCGCTTGAAACGTCAAGCGCATTGCTGAATACGACTTGTTTTGTCTTGGAGTCAATGCCCAACGAACGGTATTTCCCAACGATTTTCATCAGTTGCTCATAATTGTCACCGCTGTCTATCCGCAATCCTTTGAACAGGTTGGCAAAATCCTCGGAGAAGTTCATGCTGAAAATATCCCAACCGAAACTGTCATACAGATAAGTGCCCAACGTTCCACGGAAAGTGTTCCGCCAAGAGTTCATGGCAATGTGGTTTGCCATTTGCGGGCCGTACATTCCACCGATGGCGCATACAAATTCGTGAGCCATCGTGCCGACAGGCAACAAATCATGCTTCATCGCCAGATAAACATTGCTGGTCCCAACAAACTTTCCCGGCCAATTATTGTCATGGCTGCACGCTTTCATTGCACGTACAGCGACATCCTCCGCTTCAAAAGAGGCCCTGCGCCGTGTACCGAAATCACTGAACACACACCCTGCCTCCAACAACCGCCTCCCTTTCTCGTAAGATTTGTCATAATAGGCTTGATAATCAAAGCGGCTATCCTCCCCGGTCATGGTGTAATAAAGTTCTGAGATAATGGCAAGGAGTTTTACTTCCAGCAAGATGGTGTTTGACCAACAGCCTTCAATATCCACATACAAATGCCCGTCCTCGTCTTGATGTACCTTGACCCATTCATGGTTGAAACGGTATCCTTTAAGATAGGTGTAAAACCATGCCGGGATATACCTGCACTTGCGTCTCATGAAATCTATCTCCTCGTCGGTAATGGTTACAGATTCCAGCATCATTATCTGTTCTTCCAATGCTTGGGCAAAGCCGACGGGGTATGCTGTATTATCCCTGTCGGTAAATGTGTATTTGACCTGCGCCCGTGGGAAGTTGTCGATGACGGCACAACACATGGTAAACTTGTACAGGTCGTCATCCGTAAAATGTCTGATGATTTGTTTCATGGCAACAGTTTTTTAATGGTCATGTCCAAAGCCTTTCCCCCGTCCAAAGACGGACAGAATTCCTGCAAGACGTGGAACATGGATGTTCCATACCTCTTGATGCCGTCTTTCAGCGTGTCAAGCACGCATACATCCCCGGCTATTCCGCACAAGTCTATCCGGTCAATATGCAAGCCATTTATCAGGTTATCCAAATGTACGGACGATGCCTCGTTTCTGAAGATGGAGTATTCTTCCGAATCCTGACGGACACCTTTCCTCAGAACCGTCACTTCACCGTGTGTCGTATAAAGCGGTTCCACCAATGCCGGACAGATTGCCGCGCCTGTTGTATTCTGTACGCAATGCATCGGCCACTCCCCACCATTCTCCCTAAATGAGCAATGATTGTACGGATGCCAATCCAGTGTAATTGCTTTTGCCGCATATTCCCCGTCTGTCCGTTTGATATATGCAGCCAATCTTTCCATTTTCGGAATCGCCTCCGGAACCGGAAGCGTGCCGTTTATGAAGTCAATTTGAGGGTCTATAATCAATAGCAAGCGTTTCATCTTTCTTTGCTGAATCTAAACGGTTTGTCTTACCAAATCTCTTGCAAAATCAACCAACAGCATCGCTTCCGAGTTTCGCAGGAAGCGTGTGTCCAATCCGTTTGCTCCCAGCCGGAAACGGTCGAGCGCATCGGCATCCTTGAAGATTCCATATAGGCGGATAGCCTGTTCCTTATCTTCCGGACAGGCATTGCCAATGGCTTCCATGCCTACCTTATCATCCCGGTCATGATACTTCATAATCAGATACGCCGGTTCGAGGAACACGAGGTCTTTGTTCTGTTCACAATATTTCATGTAATAGGATGCCGCACGTGCCCCATGTTCCACATCAAGGAAATCGTCCTGACGGCACGTGTCGTGGAATATGGAGGCATGTGCCAATGCGCGCAACTCGTCCCTTCCGCAGCCGGATACTTGTACCCCAATCAGCAGGGCGTAAAGCAATACACGTTCGCAGTGCCCTTTGGTATGCCATTCCGAATCGGGCAGGTGGAAAACCAGATTGTTTTCCATGTATTCAGTCCAATACAGGAAATCATTTTTCACCTGCTCCGGCAATGTCTCGACAATGTATTGTGGCGTTCTCATGGCAACAGTCTTTTCAACTCCCCAAGTGTCACCGCAATGTCGCCTTCCAAACCAATCGACTTGTGGGCAATGGCATCCGGAATGTACAGTTCGAGGGCAAGGTTCAGCGTGATATAGGTGGCGTGAGGCTCGTCGGCTGCTAACTGCATAAGCGGAAGTTTTATCATGCGGTTCCGTTTGCCGATACCCAGTTCTAATATCACGAGCCGTTTGCCGTGATAACGGTCGAGGAATGCGTTTGCTACCCGGCTCTTGTCTTGAACGGGGATGTTCATGACGATGTTCTCAAAAGTGCCTTCTATCTCAAATATCCGTTCCGCATCGAAGCCGGACAGTTCCAGATGCGTGTCGGCGTTGGAGGTCAGGATGAAGTAATCCTTGCCGCTGACGATAGAGCGCAGGTCTTTCATCACCTGTGACGAGCGGTAGTCTTTTACCCAATACCGCATCAGACGGTCGAGGAACTCCTGTCGGTCATTCATGGTCGGATAGTGATAAAAACATCCTTCGATGACATTGCGTATGCCGTACTTCTGCTGGAAGTCACCGAACTGTCGGCGGAACATTTCGTTATCGGCAAAGATGTGGTAGCCTTCGGATATGGACAGCCCGTTGCTTGCCCCTATCAGCAGGGCATCGGCACAGGCAATGGTTTCTGCTGCTTTCTGTATAGGTGTCATATCAATAAACTCTTGCAGGGTTAAACGCTTCCTTTACATTAAATTCTTTCATCCCGGCGGTGGACTTGCCGAGCAATTGCTTCAAAGTAATGGCAATGTCATCGCTGATGGCGAGGCTTTTCTTTGCAATCTCTTTTGGCACGAGGGCGTGCTGCGGATTCAGCGTGGCATAAAACGCATGTGGCCATTGATAGACCATGTTCATGAACGGTTCCTTAATAAACATCGGAGTCATAAGTCCGACACCCAATTCAAGGAAAAGCGTCTTGCGGTTGGCATTACGGCGAAGGAAATCCATATACCTCTGCATTTCTTTCTCGTAGTATTCACCCTGCAAAAAGGTATGCGACCTGACCCATGCGTCCATCACGCCGCCACAATGCGGACAGCGCGGTATAAGCTCATCGGGCAAGGCATCATCCTCTATCGCCTCGCAAAGCCGGAATACCTGCTCCTTGTTGTAATAGATTTCGTCATGGCACGGACGTTTGCATTGCCAATACCGCCAGTCGCCCTGTATGCGCGTGATGCGCTCTGCCGGAAAGACACGGAAAAACTGTGCGTCCTGATTGGTCGTGGCAATGTAATAGTTCTTGCCCCGCAACAGTTCGGCAAGGTCTTTATAGGTACCTCCGGTTTCACACTCGTAAATATATTTTGCCACGCGCAGGAGCATGGCCCAATGCTCGCCCCGTGTGTGCTGGCGGTCATAAAGCCCGTCAAAGAAGTTATGGAAACCGTATTTCTGTTCCAATGAACCGGCAATCCTGCGAAATACATCGTCGCATTGATAATAAAACTTGAAACCCGATGCGGCGGACATCCCCGACGCGCCGCCCACGACAATGGCATCTGCCTCGTCAATTTTCTTTCTTAATAAATCTATTTTCTCTTGTGCAACCATACAGATATTGTTTTAATGATTCCGACTGCAAAGGTAGGGGGAACGGGCGGAACGGAAGCTACCAAACTTTTGCCGCATACTACCATTTTGATAAGCGTGTTTCGACAATAATCCGTCCGGAGGCTTTCTGACCAAAGGTCGGAGTTGAGGTAGCCTCACCCCGGACTTGAGGCCACCTCATCCCGGACATGAGATACCCTCACATCCGGGGCGAGACAGGACAACGAAAATGATAATCGGGACGGATTTCATTTATCCGAAGCTCCGATAGTACTAATCCTGACGGATTGGTGTTATCCGAGTCTCGGACGGGGCAAATCCTACCGGATTGGTACTGTCGGAGGTCTTTTCAATGCCAATCGGCGCGGATAAGTGCTGTCCGAACCTCGAACGGAGCGAATCCTGCCGGATTGGCATCATCGGAGGTTTACGGGTACGCCGCCCAAGACGGAACATAGGCAGACAGCGTAAAAATGATGCCTGCATTGCTTGGGAACAGGCAGACTTTATCAAAATGGTACTTATTCGTTGTCTTTTGGTAGAGCACGGCTCATTTAATCTGCCGAACTTTGCACCATAATCATTTATAAAGAAAGTAGCATTATGGAGAAAGAAACATCTGTAAGGTTGGTGCGCAACGCCACGTTGAAAATCCGTTATGCAGGACATACCGTCCTCATAGACCCGTTTTTTGCCGATAAGGGCACAATACAGTCCGCACTCGGCGTGAATAAAAGTCCAAGGGTACATCTGACTATGCCCATTGATGAAATAACGGAGGGGGTGGATATGGTGTTGCAGACACATATACATCCTGACCATTATGACGCGACAGTAAAAGAACATTTGCCGAAAGACATTCCCTATTACACGCAACCGCAAGATAAGGAAACGGTAGAACAGGACGGCTTTACGCAGGTGAAGCCTATTGAAGACATGACGGTATCGGGAAATATGACCATTCACCGTGTAAGCGGACATCATGGATTCGGCAAAATCGGTGAAATGATGGGTGCCGTGTCTGGATATGTATTGACGGCGGAAGATTGCCCTACCATATATATTATGGGAGACTGCAAGTGGGAAAAGTGCATCGCAGAAACCGTGGAAAGATTCAAACCTGATTATATCGTAGTAAACAGCGGAGGGGCGATATTCCCTAAGTTTTCCAAAGTGGACGGCTCTATCATCCCCGACGAGGACGAAGTGATGCGGATGCTGGACGAATTGCCAACTAATGTCAAACTAATAGCTGTGCACATGGATGCCATTGACCATTGTCAGACCACTCGTGAAATCCTGCGTAACGAGGCGAGACATCGCAAGATTGACATGAACCGCCTGATTATCCCTGAGGACGGAGAAACAGTAGATTTATGAATGAAGGATTAAAAATAATCAGCATTATATCGAATAACATTTCAAGACACTGATAATCATATTCTTTTGCATAAACTTTAATGAACATTTAAAAGAATTTAAAATGAAAGAGATTAAGAAAATGGCGACAGCCGAAAATTTCAGCGCTATAAGCGTTGGCAAACTGAGTGAACTGGGTGACTATGTATTGGAATTGTCCCCTGAAGTAAAGATTCCGGGTAAGGTGTTCGGAGGAGCCGCACTTCAGGCAACAGGCAGCGAATTCTCGTTCCAAATGTTTCAGCCGGGAACAGAAACAGGATTCCTCCACACCCACAAGAACCACGAGGAACTTTATTTTTTCCTTTCGGGAAAAGGCGAGTTCCAAGTGGACGGACAAGTGTTCCCTGTTGAAGAAGGCAGCGTGGTACGTGTGTCTCCCGACGGAAAGCGCAGCGTGCGCAACAACGGGACAACTCCTCTCGTGATGCTCTGTGTGCAGTATCGGGGCGGCACGTTCACGGCAGAAGACGCCACTGATGGCGTGATTTTGAATGAGCCGGTGAAGTGGTGAAAAGAGCAATCAGTTGCCTTGCTCCATTTCTGACAGGAACCCGCTGATAGTCTGCCCCGTCATCTGCTTGAAAAAACGCATCAGGTGGTTTGGTTCGGAGAAGTGCAGCCGGAAGGCAATCTCCTTGACCGACAGACCGGAAAACAGCAGGTCATTTTTTACCTCCTGTAACAGACGTTGCTTCAGCAGATGCACGGCGGATAAACCGAATTCGCGCATCACCGCCTTGTTGAGCGATACGCGACTGATGCCCATCATCGTGGCATAGTCCGCCACGCGGTTTGTAGTGCAGATATTCTTTTCCAGCAGTTGCTTGTACTGGTACGCATAATTGTTCAAGGGCAATGTGAAAGGCAGGTTGAACAGCTGTGCATAATGGCGGTTAAGCAACAGCAGGAATTGGTAGAGGTAGGCGACAATCATGTGGTAGCTATCGGCAACGGGAGCGTGCAGTTCTTTCTTCATCCTACGGAGCAGGTCGAGCAAAGGCGCGGCATCCTTTCCGTCCATGCTGAAATACGGAGGATAATCATGCTGGTAGCAATAAAGCAGGCGGTACATGAAATACTTGTCGGAAAGGAAGTTGTTTACAAACTCTTCCTGAAAGACGAGGAACGTGTAGTTCAGCTTGTCCAAGTCCACGTGCCACTCCTGAAGCTGAAAAGGCGAAATGATGAGCACCGTGCCGGGATGCAGTTCTATCCTCTCGCCTGCCAGAAACAGGTGCCCTTCCGCTTTGTGGAAGAAATAGAACTCGAAAAAGTCGGTCTTGTACCGTTTGTCCGTATCGAACCAGCCGCGCTTTTCCGTGCTTTCCGCCGTGTTCAGCAGGAAGTCCACGCCACACGAGCTTTTGGAGTATTTCAGCAGGGAAATACGCTCCGTGGTTTTGTCGGGGAATATGCCGTAAGTTTCTTTATGATTCATAAAAATGGTATTTAGGGAACAAAGATAACGTTCTCCTTGCAGATAAAAGACAATAAGGGAGAAAAAAGGATTTTGAAAAAACGTCTTTGCAACTCAGTTGCAAGGGTATTGTATATTAACTGTTTATAAATTTGGAGATAAAAACATGAGATTAGGAATTATCAGATGCCAACAGACCGAAGACTTCTGTCCGGGAAACGGGTGTTTCAAAGCCGTGAAGAAACGCAAAGGCGTTTTTGAAGGCAGTAACGAAGAAATTGAAATAATCGGATTTACTACTTGCGGCGGATGTCCGGGTAAAAAATCCATATTACGTGCAAAGATGCTCGTAGAACGAGGCGCCGACACAATCGCCTTTGCTTCATGTATACAGAAAGGTACTCCTATCGGTTATCCATGTCCGTTCCATAAAAGGATGAAAACCTTGTTGGAAACAAACTTGCCTGAAAATATACGCGTATTGGATTATACGCATGACGCACCTGCAAGGACGAATGCGCAAGAATGATTGACTGCATTCAAGATTACCTATAAGCTTACTTAAATTAAAATAAGCATATATGAAATATTCGGATTTACTTAGAAGCTGTTTTGAATTTATCGTGCGACACTAGTGTCCACTAAAAATTAGAGGACGAGTTAAAATTTATAATTACTAAATAAATTTGGTCCATCAAGACCGCTTTGTCCTTTGACATCAT